>JAEEGH010007371.1_pt1 | contig 26519 bp, 19 predicted proteins | sample 9134181 | NCBI WGS metagenome assembly JAEEGH01 (sample SAMN16246544, study PRJNA631951) | gut metagenome | biome: gut microbiome; feature: rumen; material: DP-attached | host: Bos | place: Iran: Karaj | collected 2018-10 | reverse complement strand
CGACATCAAATAATTGACCATTAAACATAAATATCACAAAATGAACAATTTATTCAAAATATCCGCAACTATAATAATTACAGGACTGCTGATGTCCTGCGGTGGCAAAAAGGAAGCCACTTCGGTGAAAGACGCCTCCGTGGCCGAGAAAGTGCAGACTCAGGTGCTGGCCAAAGAGAAAATCGCGCGTCAGCTGGAGCTATCGTCAACCCTGGAAGGCTACGAAAGCATGAGCATCTCTCCTTCGCTGACAGGAAAAATAGAACATATATACGTTGAAGTAGGCTCACGTGTGGGCAAAGGCCAGCTGCTGGTGCGCATGGACCAGACACAGCTCAACACCACCAAGATAAACCTTGCCAGCGCCCAGACCGAGTTTGCACGTGTTCAGGCCCTGAAAGAGACCGGAAGCGTGTCGCAACAGGTGTACGACCAAACCAAAACCCAGCTCGACAACCTTACAGAGAGTGCCAAGTTTTTGGAAACCAACACTTTCGTGAAAGCCCAGTTCTCCGGCGTCATCGCTGCCAAAAACTACGAGGACGGCGAACTGTACAGCGGTGCACCTATCCTAAGCCTGCAGCAGATAAGCATGCTCAAGGCCATTATCAACATACCGGAAGCCTATTACCCGCTGGTGAAGAAAGGCATGAAAGTGGAGGTGCGCTCCGACATCTACAAAGACGAGGTATTCCCCGCCACCATCGAGATCGTGTACCCCACCATCGACCCGGCGTCGCACACTTTCCAGGCCAAGCTGCGCATACCCAACGCCAAGGAGAAGATTCGTCCCGGCATGTATGTGAAGACCACCCTTGCCCTCGGCGAAGCAGAGACCATAGTGGTGCCTTATCAGGCTGTGCTTAAACTCACCGGAAGCAACGAGCGCTATGTGTTTGTAAACGACAACGGCACCGCACGCCGCGTGGCTGTTACCATGGGACGGCGTTTCGACGACCGCATCGAGGTGATTCCCGAAACCGAAGGCGAACTGAAAGAGGGCGACGAACTTGTGGTTGTCGGTCAGGCACGCCTTGTGGAAGGAAGCAAACTGGAAGTAGTTAACAATTAATAATTTACAATTGACAATTAACAATAATTTTTAGTTTGGAGTTTTGAATGTGCAGTTTGCAGTTAAACATCTTCACGTCTTAACATCTTAACACCTTCACCTAAAAAAACTTTCAACTTTCAATTTTAAATTTTCAACTTTAAAAAATGTCAATCTACAAAACCGCTATACACAAGCCTATCACCACAGGTCTTATCTTTGTGGCTGTGATAATATTGGGACTTTTCTCGCTGTCGCGTCTGCCTATCGACCAGATGCCCGAGATGGACCCGCCTTACGTTACCGTGATGACAACATACGCAGGTGCCAACGCCAGCGAGATTGAGACCAACATCACCAAGATTATCGAGAACTCGCTCAACTCCGTTGACGGGCTGAAAAACATCACCTCCAACTCGCGCGACAACCTGTCCATAGTAACCCTCGAATTCGAGTGGGGCTCCGACATCGACGAGGCACTCAACGACATACGCTCCTACGTGGACCTTATCTACGACAACCTGCCCGACGGTGTGAGTCGTCCTATGATACTGAAACTCAACTCGTCGGCAATGCCCATCATGGTGTACGGTTTCACCGCCGAAGAGAGCTACTCCGGCCTTGACCGCATTTTGGAGGACAACGTGGTGAACGTGCTCAACCGCATCGACGGCATCGGCAACATCACCGTGAGCGGCGCCCCCGAACGTTACGTGTATATCGACCTCGACCCCAAGCAGCTCGACGCCTACGGCCTCAGCCTCGAACAGGTGGGCAACGCCATCAGTGCCAACAACTTGGACCTCGCCTCCGGCACCGTCAAAATGGGCAAGGAGCAGTACCAGATGCGCGTTAAGGGCGAATATGTGGAAAGCTCCGAAATTGCCGACATCGCCATTGCTACAACACCCACCGGAAAACAGATTTTCGTCCGCGACCTCGCCACCGTGCGCGACACCATCAAGGACCTCTCCCTCGACGAGAAAATCAACCGCAAGGACGGCGCACGACTCATCATCACCAAACAAACCGGCGCCAACACCGTGCAGATAGCCCGCGAGGTGCGTGCCGAAATGGAGAAAATAAAGAAAACCCTGCCCCCCGACATCAAAATCACCAACATACGCGACGGCTCCGAAGAGATTGTCAACGCCATCAACGGCCTTACCGAATCCATCTTCTACGCCCTGTTGTTTGTGATACTCGTGGTGCTGATTTTCCTCGGCAACTGGCGTGCCACCGTCATCATCTCGCTCACCATACCCATCTCACTTGTAACATCGTTCATCTACCTGTTGCTTGCCGACAGTTCGCTGAATATCATCTCGTTGGCATCGCTCACCGTGGCCATTGGTATGGTGGTGGACGACGCCATTGTGGTGTTGGAAAACATCTCCAAGCACATCGAACGCGGCGAGAACCCGCGCGAGGCGGCCATCTGCGCCACCAACGAAGTGTGGACCTCCGTTATCGCCACCACCCTTGTGCTGGTGGCTGTGTTTGTGCCACTTACCATGCTCCCCGGCATGATGGGTATATTTATGAAAGAGCTCGGCTGGATTGTTACCATAGTGGTGTGCGTATCCACAACGGCTGCCATCACACTGATACCGATGCTCTCGTCCAAGATACTGAAAGAGAAACCTTTCTATCTTACCGAGCAGGCCCGCCGCGAAGCCGAAGAGAAAGAAGCCCAAAAGAAATTCACTTTCGAAAAAACCATCGGACGTGCTTTCAACGCCGTTGACCGCGCCTATGCCAACCTTTTGCGCTGGTGTCTGGCACACAAACGCATAACACTGCTTATCGCACTGCTATTCTTTGTGGTGTCGATACTTCCGTTTGCCTTCGGTGCCATAGGTATGGACTTTATGAAAGAGCAGGACGACGGCCGTATCAGCGTAAGCGCCGAACTGCAGCGCGGCACACGTATCGAGGAAACCCTGAAAACCGCCCGCCACATGGAGGACGACATCTACCGCATACTCGGCGACGACGTTATTGTGGTCTCCACCTCGGCAGGCTCCAACGACGACGCCAGCTTTGCAGCGCTGTTCAACTCCACCACCAACAACAAGATTTCGATGACCATACGCTGCACCAAGAAATACGAGCGCGAGAAATCCATTTTCGAGATGCGCGAGGAACTCCGCAAATGCTTTGCCCAATATCCCGAAATTGTAAACTATCAGGTAAGCCAGGGCGGCATGATGGGCGGCAGCAACAACTCACTCTCCGTGGAGGTGTACGGCTACGATTTCGACCACACCACGGCTTTCGCCCAAGACCTTAAAAAACGTATAGAGGAGAACGTGCCCGGCGCCCGCGACACCAAGATAAGCCGCGACGAGGACCGCGCCGAACTCAAGATAACTTTCGACAAACAGAAACTGGCCCTGCACGGACTCAGCGGCTCCGCCGTGGCCATGTACGTACGCAACCGAGTGAACGGCATGCTGGCCGGATACCTCAAAGAGGACGGCGAGGAGTACAACATACTTGTGCGTCTGCAAGAGGAATACCGCTCCTCCATCTCCGACATCGAGCAGCTGACCATCCCCACCCCCACGGGCAAGATGATAAAACTCAACGAGTTGGCACACATCGAAGAATACTGGTGCCCGCCCACCATCGAGCGCAAAAACCGCCAGCGTTACCTCACCATCACCGTGATGCCCTTCCAGACCTCGCTGCAGGAGCTTGCCAACGGCGTTAACGCCGAGATAGAAAAAATGGAGATACCCTCCGAAATACACGTGGACCTTGCCGGCAACTACAAGGACCAGCAGGACTCTACCCGCGATATGATGATGCTCGGAGCACTTATAGTGATGCTCGTTTACATAGTGATGGCATCTCAGTTTGAGAGTTTCTCCAAACCCTTCATCATCATGTTCTCCATACCCTTTGCCATAAGCGGCGTGGTGCTGATGATGTTCTTCACCGGAAACAACATCGACATGATAGGACTTTTGGGACTTATCCTGCTTATAGGCATTGTGGTGAAAAACGGCATTGTGCTGGTGGACTACATCAACCTTATGCGCGAACGCAACATACCGCTGTACGAGGCCATTGCCATAAGCGGACAAAGCCGTCTGCGCCCTGTGCTGATGACAGCCTTCACCACCATACTGGGCATGATACCTATGGCCACCTCCACCTCCGAAGGCTCCGAACTGTGGACCACCATGGGACTTGTGGTGATAGGCGGTTTGCTCGTATCCACGCTGGTAACCCTGATAGTGGTACCCGTGCTCTACGGCGTGTTCAACCGAAAAGGCGAACGCGAGAAAGAGGCCAAACGACGCAAAAAATTTGTGTTTATGCAGATAGAAGACGACCCCGAAGAGTCGCAGCCACAAAACATTAACCAATAAACCAGACAAAAAGATGAAAGCAGTACTTATAATATATAACCAAGCCAACAACGAACGTGTGGAATTTATGCTCGACGAACTGGGGATACGCGGTTTTTCGCAGCTTGAGAACGTACAGGGCCGAGGCCATATCGACGGGGACCCTCACCGCGGCACACACACATGGCCCGAACTGAACTCCGCCGTGCTCACAGTGGTTGACGACGACAAGGTGGAAAACCTGCTGCGCATGGTGCACAAACTCGACAAACGCAACCCCGAAGTGGGTATCCGCGCCTTTGTGTGGAACATCGAACAAATGGTGTGATTTTTGATTTCGGAATTCGGGACTCGGAATGCGGAACTGATAGATAGTTTGCAGTTTGTAGTGTGGAGTTTTGAGTTAAGAGCCGCAACGCATTGCGGCTCTTTTGTTGTTATTTGAAACCCTTCCACTTTCTTCTCCTTTTTCTTGTTTTTTCCAGAAACATTTTGCCAAACCGGAAAAAAGTTGTATCTTTGCAAAAATTTTCGGAACGATGGAAAAACAACGTTATATAAGTCCTTACACGGATTTCGGTTTTAAGTACATCTTTGGCAGCGAGCTGAACAAGGAGTATCTTATATCGTTCCTCAACGCCCTTTTCAACGGCAGGCACGTTATTAAGGATGTTACCTACCACAATACGGAGCATCTCGATGGGGGTCTGTACTCTCGCCGTGCCATTTTCGACGTGTACTGCACCACCGACAAGGGCGATTATATCATTGTTGAGATGCAGAACGTGGACCAGGACTATTTCTTGGACCGCATGGTGTATTACTCCACTTTCCCCATACGCGAACAGGCCAAGCGCGGTGATTGGGATTTCAACCTAAGCCACGTTTATACCATAGGCATATTGAATTTTGTTTTCAACAACGACAACGACGAGCCGCACCACGAGGCCAAGCTGATAGATGTGGCCACCCACGAGGTGTTTTTCGACAAGCTCACATACATAACCATAGAGTTGCCCAAGTTCAACAAAGACCATACCCAGCTGGTTACCTTGTACGACAAATGGCTGTTTGTGCTCCGCAATCTCTCCAAGCTGATGAAAAAACCTCCCGAATTGCAGGAGAAAGTGTTCTCCTCGCTGTTCCGCCATGCAGAGATAGACAGGATGAAACCCGAGAAACGCATGGAGTACGACAAGGCCATGACTGCCTACAACGACATAAACAACAGCAACAAAAAGAAATACCGCGAAGGCATGGAAAAAGGCAAGGCCGAAGGCCACAAAGAGGAAAAGCTCGACATTGCCCGAAATATGAAACAGAAGGGGATGGACACCAAAACCATTGCCGATATTACTGGCCTCACCGCTAAAGAGATTAAAAACCTGTAAACTCGGATATAGTGATGAATACCGTTTTTAACACATTGACACATAGTTGTTTAGGGGGGGGTATGGCGTAATTCCCACCTCGCACGAATTTTTATTTACCAAAACCATACAGCGGATAAACCGTAACAGCAACGGCTTGTCCGTTTTTGTTTTATATTGAATTATAACGACTAAAAATATCGTCTTTATAAAAAGAAGTTTATTTACTATTATTTTTTTATTTTTGGTTATTTCACGTAGTTATGCCACGATATATTATGTGTCGAACTCTGGTAATAACAATAACAATGGACTCTCGTGGGCTACTGCAAAATCTTCGATTCAATCAGCTGTAGATTCAGCAAGTAGTGGTGACTCTGTTTTTGTGGCTATTGGCAACTACGGAGGGTTCACAGCAAAAAGCGGTGTGCATATTTATGGCGGCTTTTTAGGATACGAATCTCATGCTTATCAAAGACAGCTTCTGACTTTTGGTTATCTGTCTAATGAATCATGCACAAAAATTCAGAGTGCTATATACACTGTTACTACAGGGACTCGTATAAATACTAATATTGATGGGTTAGTGATTGATGTTAATACCAATGAAAGGTATGCTATAAAAGCTGACGGTAAGCCTGTATTATGCATTAATGATTGCTACGTTTCAAAAAATGGCACCACTACCATAAGCGGAGCCGAACAATATGGTATATATATGACGTATAAATGTTCTGTTAGCAACACAAAGTTTGAAAACTGTTGCCAATATTGTCAAGTTATACGCCTTGAGGCAAATGGCTTTGCAAGGTTGTCAATGACTAATTGCCAGATAGTGGATTGCAGATTTCCTTTGTATGCTACAAATCAGGCTTTATCAACTGATGGCGATGGATATGCTTATAATATCACCATGCAGAATTGCCTGATTGCAAACAATACCACATTTGCATACAGTTATCAAGATGTAGCTAATAATGCTCCAATCACGACTAAAGGACATGGGAATGTAGATGTCATTAATTGTAAAATCATTAACAACCGTTATTATCTATCTGGCTCCACTTCTTCATCGTGCTCTGGCGGCATTTACAGCATGGCTAAAACCCGTATTGTTAATAGTATTATCGCCAATAACTTTGCTAATGCTAACAACACTGAAAATGGAGTTGTTGCTGGTGGAACATATTTGTATAACGCTTCTTCTTTGATACAAAATTGTACATATGCAAATAATGCAGCAGCTCATCCAAATTCAGCAAAAAGCTATGCACACTACAGTTTTAACCTATGCCCAATGTACAATAACATAATATATGATACACTGCCATTCCGCCATAATGTTAATTTATCTTTTTACAATCCTAGAAGAATTAAAACCATCACAGGTGCCGGAAATATTGTTTTGGACACTTTAAACTCCGGTGCAGACAGTACCAAAAACTATGTTCGTTTTGTGCGGCCTACAACTTTTGTGGGCGCAGCCACAAATAGCACAGACTCCCTTGCTATTATGCAGGCTGATTGGCATTTGGATTCTGGTTCGGCTTGCATAGATGCCGGTTACCCATATTATAACACACTTACATATCAGGATTCCACAGATTTGGACGGCAACCACCGTGTTTCGGGCGGGCGTGTGGATATTGGTGCCTACGAGTACCCGCAGGCGGATGCCCCGCAGCAGATAGTGTGGAGCCAAAACCTGCAAGGCAAACGCCTGAGCGAGGGCTTTGTGGTGGCCACAGCCACAGCCACTAGCGGCCTGCCTGTAACCTACACCAGCGGCAACACAAGGGTGGCCACGGTGTCGCACGATACCATATTTTTCCAGTCGCGAGGCAACGCCACCATCACCGCCACACAGTGGGGCGACAGCGTGTATATGCCCGCCACACCGCTGGGCAAAATGCTTACCGTGCTCGATACCATCGGAGTTTACGACACAATACCCGTGTACGATACTGTACGTTCATACGACACAATACCCGTTTACGATACTTTGTGGCATAACGACACAATACGTACACAAGTATTTGATACTCTGTGGACAAACGATACAATATGGTACAACGACACCACCCACACGCAGGTGTTCGACACCACTTGGACACACCTGTTCGACACTATTCCGGTGCTTGACACAACTACAATCTACATCTACGACACCATCCATATCTACGATACCATACACATCTACGACACCACGCATGTAAGCATACAGGGTGCGGAGGCGATGCCGTGGAAGATAGGCCAAAGCGGGCTAAATATCATTGTTAGCGGTGCGGAGGGCGAGACGGTGCGAGTGTACGATGTTTCGGGGCGTTGCCTGCACGTACAGCCGCGGGCTGTGGGGGTATTGCGTTTCCGAATGCCCACGGCAGGGGTTTACCTTGTGCAGGTGGGCGGCAGCCCGGCACAGAGGGTGATAATCACGGACGTAGGGAGTTGAAAGTTGAGAATTGAAAGTTGAAATTATTGAGCCGCAACGCGTTGCGGCTCTTTTTTTGCAGAAATCAGCAAACGGTGAACTGAAATGGTCGCTCGTCATTAGTCCTTTGACTTTAGACTTTTGACCTTTGACCGATCTCGTTCCGCTCTCCGAGTTCCGAATTTGAAAAAAAAAATCGTATCTTTGCAAAGTGATAACAAATTTCTTTCGGACAAAAAACATTTAAAAACCAACAAATTATATGACAACAGCCGAAACCATTAAAGAGCTAAGCAACCGCCAAGAGGCTCTGAGGAGGTTCCTTTGACATCGACAATCTGAACCTTTCCATTGCCGAAGAAGAGAAAAAGACCGAATCACCCGACTTCTGGAACGACCCCAAGGAGGCCAAGAAGGTGATGGTGGAGATTAAAAACAAAAAAGTGTGGACAACGGCCTACGCCGACATAGCCACGACAATGGACGACCTCGCCGTCATCAACGAATTTTTCGAAGCCGGCGACGCCACCGAGGAGGAGCTCCTGCAACAGATTGCCGTTGCCACGAAAAAAATCGAAGACCTCGAGTTCAAGAACATGCTACGCAACGAGAGCGACCGTTTCGACGCCGTTCTGAGCATCAACGCCGGCGCCGGCGGAGTGGAGGCTCAGGACTGGGCCGAGATGCTTATGCGCATGTACATACGCTACGCCGAACGCTCGGGCTACAAAGTGGCCACCAGCAGCTATCTGGAAGGCGAGGGAGCGGGCATCAAGAACGTCACCCTGCAGATTGAGGGCGAGTTCGCCTACGGCTACCTGAAAAGCGAAAACGGCGTGCACCGTCTGGTACGCGTGAGCCCTTTCAACGCCCAGGGCAAACGTATGACCAGCTTCGCCTCAGTTAGCGTAACGCCTCTGGTGGACGACACCATAGATGTGGTTATCGATAACTCGCGCCTGAGCTGGGACACCTTCCGCAGCGGCGGAGCGGGCGGCCAGAACGTGAACAAGGTGGAGAGCGGCGTGCGTCTGCGCTACCAGTTCAAAGACCCCTACACCGGAGAGGAGGAGGAGATTCTTATTGAAAACACCGAGACCCGCGACCAACCGAAGAACAAAGAAAACGCCCTGCGTCTGCTCCGCTCGCAGCTATACGAACGCGAGATGCGGCACCGCATGGAAGAACAGGCCAAAATCAAGGCGTCGCAGAAGAAGATAGAATGGGGCAGCCAGATACGCAGCTACGTTTTCGACGACCGCCGCGTGAAAGACCACCGCACCAACCACCAGACCTCCGACGTCAACGGCGTTATGGACGGCGACATCGACGCCTTCATAAAAGCCTACCTGATGGAGTTCGGAAACCTGTAACGAGTTGAAAATTGAAAGTTGAAAGTTGAAAATTAGTTGATAGTTTATAGTTTACAATTAACAATTTACAATTAGTGGTCAGTTGGCAGTATTCAGTAATCAGAAATAATTTGACAGCTAAAAAACTCAACAATCAAACATCTTAACATCTTAACGCCTTCACATCACTAATCACCAATCACGAATCACTAAAAAATACACCAATGAACATATTACTTCTCGGTTCTGGCGGCCGCGAACACGCCATAGCTTACAAAATAGCCCAGAGTGCCCAGTGCCAACAGCTTTTCATAGCCCCGGGCAACGCAGGCACTGCCGGTTGCGGCACCAATGTAAACCTCAAAAACGACGACTTCGCCACCATCAAACAGTTTGTGCTTGAGCACGATGTGCAGATGCTTGTGGTAGGTCCCGAAGCTCCCCTTGTGGCAGGCATAGCCGACTTTTTCAAAAACGACGCCCAACTGAGCCACGTGGCGGTGATAGGTCCCTCAAAACACGGCGCCACCCTCGAAGGCAGCAAGGAATTTGCCAAACAGTTTATGCAACGCCACGGCATACCCACGGCACGGTATCAGTCGTTTACCAAAGACACTCTGCCACAGGCCGTTGAGTTCCTCAAAACCATGCAGCCGCCCTACGTGCTCAAAGCCGACGGACTGGCGGCAGGCAAAGGGGTGCTGATTATCAACAATTTGGCCGAAGCCGAAACCGAGTTGCACAACATGCTTGAAAACGCCAAATTCGGCAATGCGTCGAGCACCGTGGTGATAGAGGAGTTTCTCAGCGGCATCGAACTTTCGGTGTTTGTCCTTACCGACGGGAAAAACTACAAGATACTGCCCTCCGCCAAGGACTACAAGCGCATAGGCGAACACGACACCGGCCTCAACACCGGCGGCATGGGCTCCATATCGCCAGTCCCCTTTGCAAACGACGAGTTTATGCAGAAAGTGGAGCAACGCATTGTTATACCGACTGTTGCAGGATTGCAGAAAGACAACATCGAGTACTGCGGTTTCATTTTCATCGGCCTGATGAACGTGGCCGGCGACCCGTATGTGATTGAGTACAACGTGCGTATGGGCGACCCCGAGACGGAATCCGTCTTCCCGCGCATCAACTCCGACGTGGTGGAGCTGTTCCGCCATACCGCCGACGGCACCCTCGACCAAGCAACCCTCGACATCAACCCGCAAACCGCCGCCTGTGTGATGATGGTGGCCGGAGGCTATCCCGAGAGCTACCGCAAAGGCGACGTAATCTCCGGCATCGGCGATGTGGAAGGCAGTCTGGTGTTCCATGCAGGCACAAAAACCAACGACAGCGGCAAAACCATAACTAACGGAGGACGTGTGATTTGCGTCACATCCTTTGCCGACACATTGCCGCAAGCTTTGGAAAAAACATACCATAACGTGGAAAAAATACAGTGGGACGGCAAGTATTTCCGCAAGGACATCGGTCAGGACCTGCTCAGTTATTAACACAAAACACACTGTAAATCCGACTTTTACCGCATAAAAAGCCACGTAAGAGAAAGTCCGATTTTGAAAAACCAACTTTTTTTCGTATCTTTGCAGTTTTCAACATAAAGTATATGCAGACAATAATAATATTAGACTTCGGATCGCAATACACACAGCTTATTGCACGTAAAATCAGAGAGTTGAACGTATATTGCGAAATTCACGCATACAACAAGATACCCACCCTAACCCCCGATGTGAAAGGCGTTGTGCTTTCGGGAAGTCCCTACTCCTGCAACGACGCGCAGGCCCCCATCCCCGACCTCTCGCAGATCAAAGGCCGTCTGCCACTGCTTGCGGTATGCTACGGAGCCCAATATCTGGCCAAGACCGGCGGCGGCAAAGTGCTACCCTCCACCATTCGCGAATACGGTCGCGCCAACCTGCAATACATCGACAATAGCAACCCGCTGCTGAAGGACATCTCGCCCAACAGTCAGGTGTGGATGTCGCACGGCGACACCATCGAGTGTGTGCCCGACAACTACAAGCTCATCTGCAGCACCGACACGGTGAAATACGCTGGTTATCAGATAGAAGGCGAGCAGACCTACGCCATACAGTTCCACCCCGAGGTGAGCCACTCCATCGAAGGCATCAAGATGCTGCGCAATTTCGTTGTGGACATCTGCCACTGCGACCAGTCGTGGACTCCCGCCTCGTTTGTGGAGACCACCATCCGCGAGCTGTGCGAGAAACTGGGCGACGACAAAGTGGTGCTCGGACTCTCCGGCGGCGTGGACTCCTCCGTGGCCGCGATGCTGCTCAACAAAGCCATCGGCAAAAACCTGCACTGCATTTTCGTGGACAACGGACTGCTGCGCAAAAACGAGTTCCAAAGCGTGCTGGAATCGTATAAGGACATGGGACTCAACGTGAAAGGCGTGGACGCCAAACAGAAATTCTACGACGTGCTGAAAGACGTCACCGACCCCGAAAAGAAACGTAAGGCCATCGGCAAAACCTTCATCGACGTGTTCGACGAGGAAGCCAAACAGATAACCGACGTCAAATGGCTGGCGCAGGGCACCATCTACCCCGACGTCATCGAATCACTTTCGGTGAAAGGCCCTTCGGCAACGATAAAATCGCACCACAACGTCGGCGGACTGCCCGACTATATGAAACTGAAAATCGTGGAACCCCTGCGTTCGCTCTTCAAGGACGAGGTGCGCCGCGTGGGACGCGAGATAGGCCTGAAAAACGACCTCCTGCAACGTCACCCCTTCCCCGGTCCGGGACTGGCGATACGCATCCTCGGCGACATCACACAGCAGAAAGTGGAGATACTGCAGAACGTTGACGATATCTTCATCAGCGGATTGAAGGAACACGGCCTCTACGACAAAGTGTGGCAGGCCGGTGCCATACTGCTCCCCGTGCAGTCGGTGGGTGTGATGGGCGATGAACGCACCTACGAGAACGTGGTGGCGCTGCGTGCCGTGGAGTCCAACGACGGAATGACCGCCGACTGGAGCCACCTGCCCTACGACTTCCTTGCGAAAATGTCGAACCGTATCATCAACGAGGTGAAAGGCGTCAACAGGGTGGTTTACGACATCAGCTCCAAACCGCCGGCAACAATTGAATGGGAATAACAACCTAATACACAAGAAAATGAAGAAAACTTTCGCACTTTTTGCATTGTTATCCATCTGCCTGATTACTTGGGCACAGACCCCTGTTATCGTTACAAAAGATATAAAGACGATAAACGGGAAGAACTACTACGCCCATGTGGTGGAAAAAGGTCAGACGGTGTTCTCCATAGCCCGCGCCTACGGCGTGAACTACCACGACGCCGTGCTCAAGAGCGATATCGACAAAATAGCCATCGGCGACACCGTTTTTCTGCCGACCAACGAAAAACCGGCACCGGCACAATTCCACTATTATGTTGTAAAACAAGGAAATACGCTTTACAGCATTGCCAAAACATATCAGGTGGAGGTTGACGACATACTGAAACTTAATCCCAAAATCGAGAACAACAACATCAAAGTTGGCGAAGTGATAAAAATCCCTATGGAGAAAACCAAAAAGGAAGAATCGCAAAAGCCGCAACCCACCACACCGCGCTCACAAAACATACTCGACAATTCGCAGCCCCAACAGCAAAATCAGAACGCCAAACAGTCCACCAACAACGAAAAACAGCTGACGGAAAAGGAAAAGAAAGCGTTAGAGAAACAGCAGAAAGAGGCTGAAGCTAAAGCCAAGAAAGAACAGGATCGTCTCGACAAAGAAGCCAAACAAAAAGAGGCCAAGGAGAAAAAAGAGCTGGAAAAACAGCTGAAAGAAGCCCAAGAGGCAGAAGCCAAGGCAAAGAAAGAGCGTGAAAAACTGCAAAAAGAACTCGAAGAGAAGGAGGCCAAGGAGAAAAAGGACTTAGAAAAACAGAAAAAAGAGGCAGAAGCCAAAGAGAGAAAAGAACAGGAGAGAATCCTGAAAGAGATGAGAGAGAAAGAGGCTAAAGAAAAGAAAGAGTTAGAAAAACAACAGAAAGAGGCCGAGGCCAAAGCTAAGAAAGAACAGGAACAATTAGCCAAACAGCAGAAAGAGGCCGCCGAAAAAGAAGCCAAGGCTAAAAAAGAGCTAGAAAAACAACAGAAAGAGGCTGCCGAGAAAGAGGCCAAGGAGAAAAGAGCTTTAGAAAAACAGCAAAAAGAGGCAGCCAATAAAGAGGACAACGAAAAAAAAGAGCTGGAAAGACAGCTGAAAGAAGCTAGAGAAGCTGAAGCCAAGGCCATAAAAGAAATGGAAAAACTGCAGAAGGAACTCAAAGAAAGAGACGCCAAAGAGAATTCCAATAGCAACCCCAAAGCAGAGTACCACAGAATAGACAACAGCGGCTCCGGTCCCAAAAACTACGATGAAGCTAACCAGACCGGAGGCAACACTATGCAGCAACCCGAACCAGTACAAATAGCCAAAAACGACCCCAAACCCAAACAAGAACCCCGTCAGCAGACCACCTACCAACCACAATCCGCCACCGAAAGCTCATCGGAGGCCTACCCCGAACTGCCGCTGCAAACAGCACCCAACATCGGAAACAGCGTGGCCTCGCCAAACCTCGTGATACGCAACCGCGTGAGCAACAGCGAAATCCACATAACACTGATGATACCCCTGTATCTCAACAACATCGACGAAATATCGACATCGAAATTCGACATAGAGCAACGTAAAAAACGCAAATACAAATCCTTCGAGTTCATCCAATTCTACGAAGGGGTGCTTCTTGGCATCGAGTCGCTGAAAAACGAGGGTTGCAACGTAATCCTCAACGTGGTGGACATCCCCGGCGACCTCCCCGACAAAGTGGAACAGTCGTTCACCACATACAACATAGCACAGTCCGACCTTATCATCGCCCTGCTGGAGAAAAACGCCTTCGAAAAAGCCGCACAGCTCGCACAGCAGAACAACGTATTCATCCTCAACCCCTTCTCATCACGTCCCGAAATCCTCGACCAGAACCCCTACGTGGTGAAACTGGCTCCCTCCTACCAAGGCATAATAAGCTCCGTGCTTAGCATGGTGACAAAATCCTACTCGTCACCCAACCTTTTCATAGTGCACTCCAACGGCAAACTCGAAAAACGTTTCCTCGACGAATTCCAGCAACAGCTGAAAAACCAGAACAAGATAAAATACACCATCTTCGACTGGAGCGCCAACGCCAAACTAGTGGGAATGCTCAAAGCCAGCGCCGACGACAACATAGTCATAAACCTCTACGACCAGAATAAGGACAAGAACAAAACCCAGTCGAGCCTCATCCTCAACCGCCTGTTCTCCATAAAAAAGAACACCCCCACGCTGATAACAATGCCTAACTGGGCTTCGAAATACGAGGACATCGACTACAACCAGCTGCAACGCCTCAACTACCACTTCCTCTCCAACTCCTACCTCGACTACAACAACCCAAAACACAAAGCCTTCATCGAACGTTTCAAAGAAAAATACAAAACCGAGCCTATGGGCAACTACGCCGCCCTCGGCAACGACATCATCATACACTTCGTTTCGGGCATCAACTCCAAAGGCACCGAAAAATTCTGGCAAGACCCCAACACCGAACGCCGGCACAGCATGCTCTACTATTTCTACTTCAAACGCTCCGCCCCCGACAAAGGCTTCGAAAACCAAAACGCATATTTCTACCGTCTAAACACCAAATATCAATTTGTACCCGCAAACTAAAAAAACAAAATACAAAATAACAACTTACTAAAAATCAAACTATTAAACATTTTTCTTCCGTTTCTCAAAAAAAAATAGTATCTTTGCACCCTGCTTATGGATTACCAAACAACAATAAAAAAAGAGATAAAGAAGACCGGCAAGGGTCTGCACACAGGTAAAACCGTCACTGCAACCATAAAACCCAACGACGCTTGCAACGGTATCATTTTCAAGCGTATCGATTTAGACCAACCGGTTACTATACCAGCCTCCGTCGATTACGTTTGCGACACCTCGCGCAGCACCACCCTCGGCAAAGGCGTCGTCAAGATAGCCACCGTGGAGCATCTGCTCTCCGCACTCAAAGGAATGAAAGTCGACAACGCCATCATCGAAGTGGAAGGCGGCGAAATACCCATCCTCGACGGCAGCGCCAAAATATGGGCCGACGAAATAAAAAAAGCCGGCATAGTGGAACTGCCCAAAGAACGCACCTACACATTTATTCCCGAAAACATCGGCTACAACAACACCGAAGAAGGCGTGGAAATGATAGTGGTGCCCTCCAACGATTTCAAAGTCACCGTAGTTATCGACTACAAAACACAAGTGCTCGGCGAACAGATAGCACAATACACCGAACACTCCGACTACGCCACCGAGATAGCCCCCTGCCGCACCTTCGTATTCATCGACGAACTTGAATTCCTGCTCGCCAACAACCTCATCAAAGGCGGCGACATGGACAACGCTCTAGTCTTTGTCAACAAACAACTCTCCGCCGAACAACTACAGCACCTCGCCGAACTGTTCAACAAAGACATCAGCAAGATACAGGTGAAACAAGGCATACTCAACAACGTAAAAAAACACTTCGACAACGAGCCTGCACGCCACAAACTCCTCGACTTCCTCGGCGATGTGTCGCTTATCGGCCACAACCTCAAAGGGCATTTCATGATAAAATGCCCCGGACACACCTCCAACGTGGCCTTTGCCAAAGCCATCAAAAAACACCTCGACAAATTGGCCAAAACCCCCAAACAATACGACCTCAACAAAGAACCGGTGTACGACATACTCGGTATTAAAAAGCTGCTCCCCCACCGCTACCCCTTCCTGCTCATCGACAAAATCATCGAGATAGGCGACGACTACGTGGTTGGTGTTAAAAACGTAACCACCAACGAACCTTTCTTCCAAGGCCATTTCCCCAACCAGCCCGTAATGCCCGGCGTGTTGCAGATAGAAGCCATGGCACAAGTCGGCGGAGTGCTGGTGCTAAAAGGCGTACCCGACCCCGAAAACTACTCCACTTTCTTCCTCACCATCGACAACGTAAAATTCCGCAAACTCGTTGTCCCTGGCGACACCCTTGTGCTCGAACTCAAACTCACCGAGCCGATGCGCCGCGGCATCATCAAGATGCAGGGCAAGGCCTACGTGGGACAGACTCTCGTGTGCGAAGCACTGCTTATGGCACAAGTTTCTAAAAGACAATAACGGATAAAAACATAAACCGTGATACAAACAAATTTGCGCGACATCAGCCCTGAAGCCAAGATAGGCAAAAACGTGGAAATATCCAATTTCACCACCATCTGCGAAAACGTGGAGATAGGCGACAACACTTGGATAGGACCATACGTCACCATTTTCCCCGGTGCACGCATCGGCAAAAACTGCAAGATATTCCCCGGAGCAGTGATAGCCGCCGTACCGCAGGACCTTAAATTCGAAGGCGAAGACACCCTCGCCATCATCGGCGACAACAACATAATACGCGAATACGTAACCATCAACCGCGGCACCAAAGCCTCTGGTGTTACCCGCGTGGGCAACAACAACCTCATTATGGCTTACGTGCACATAGCACACGACTGCGTGGTGGGCAACAACTGCATTCTAGCCAACAACACCACCCTCGCCGGACATATCACCATGGGCGACTACGCCATAATGGGCGGAAAAACAGCCATACTGCAGTTTGTCCACATCGGCGCCCATGTAATCACCGCCGGCGGCTCGCTGGTCGACAAGGACATACCTCCTTTCGTGAAAGCCGCACGCTACCCCATCTCCTACGCAGGCATCAACTCCATAGGCCTCAACCGCAGAGGATTCTCGCAAGAGTCCATCAACATCATACAGGACATCTACCGCTACATCTTCCAGAAGGGACTCACCGTATCCCACGCCAAGGAGATAGTGGCCGAAATGTACGGCAACACCCCCGAAGGCAAAGAGGTTATCGATTTTATCGACAACGCCCAAGTGGGACTGATGAAAGGCTTCAACCCCGACAAATAAAAAAATATCACCCCGACAAACGATTTTCGGCAATTGCCCGTTATTGTATAAAAACTGGAGCATGAAAAAACTGAAAATCATAACAGCCATAGCCACGCTTGTCTTGGTAGCCGCAGGCAGCCGACTGCTTGCGCAGGACAGAATTATATGCTTCGGCACCATTGTCGACGGCGACACCATACCCGCCGTGCAGCTGCGCGAAGTGATAGTGCGGCACTACTCGTGGATGCTCTCGCCATCCGAGATAAAGAGAAACAAAAAACTCATCCGCAACGTAAAAATCACCCTCCCCTACGCCAAAACCGCCAAACGCAAACTCGATTACTACGAGCGACAGATGGCCGGTCTGCCCGAAAGCGAGCAAAAGGCGATGATGAAAAAAGCCGAAAAAGAGATAGAAGAAGAATTCGGAGCCGAACTGAAAAAACTCACCTTCTCGCAAGGACACGTGCTTATAAAACTTGTGGACCGCGAAACCGGCAGCACCTCCTACGAGCTTGTGCGCAACCTGCGAGGCAAATTCCGTGCCTTCTTCTACCAGACTTTCGCCAAAATTTTCGGCTACAACCTGAAAGAAAAATTCGACCCCAAGCACAACTCCAAGGACCGGATGATAGACCGCATCGCCACTGCCGTGGAACAAGGCAAACTATAGTTGTATGGAAAAATACGGAATCTGCCACCTCCCGCTCGCACCCCTGCGCAGCCATCCCGACGACGCCTCCGAAATGGTGTCGCAAATCCTTTTCGGACAAACACTCTATATCCTCGACAGCTCCAATCCCAAATGGACCCTCATCCGCGTCCGCGACGACGGCTATCAGGCCTACATCGGCAACAAACAATACCAAGCCATTTCGAAAGAGGAGTTTGAAAACTTTAACCAGCACCGCCAAACGGTGAACCGCCACGGGGTGCGCATCACACAAACCGACAAACAGATAACCTTCGAAATACCTCTCGGAAGCATTTTGCCCACCGAAGAATCTTTCCGTTTCGGCAATTACGAGTACAGCCACGATTTTGTGCCACAAAAAGAAACACTTCTCGAAACCGCCCGCTCTTTCCTCAACGCCCCCTACCTCTGGGGCGGCAAGTCCATCTTCGGAATCGACTGTTCGGGCTTCACCCAGACGGTGTTCTCGGCACACGGCATACAGCTTCTACGCGACGCCTCGGAGCAGGTAACCCAAAGCCAAGGTGTTCCCAGCCTCGGTCAAGCCCGTCCCGGCGACCTCGCCTTTTTCGACAACGACAAAGGCCGCATTATCCACGTAGGGATACTAATGGGCGACGGCCACATAATCCACGCTTCGGGCTGCGTGCGAATCGACGACATCGATGAAAAAGGCATTTTCAACGAAGAGATTGGGCAATACACCCACCACCTTGCCGCAATAAGGCGGTTTTAGAAACAGGCCTGGAACTTTAATAATGATAAGTCGCAGCCGGACTATATTCTTTTCTTTTTCTCCAAAAACCTTACAAGATTGTACACGGGTTTCATATCTGTGCCCAAAAGATTGAATATTTTCTTGGAGCTGTGGCACCGGCATTCAATATTGTATTCAATAAAATAGGTAATATGTTCGGACTCCTTGACTTTGTATCTGCAAGTCAAAGTGTCTATCATTTTTACCATGCCCAATATGGTGTCGAAGTCGGCTTTGGTTATTGCAATTTTCTGTGTTTCAACGCCGCTGTCGGGGCTTGGTTCAAAAATAACCGACCAATGAAATTCCGGAAATTTCCAGCTTCCGTTCATACTCTTGATGTAAAGTGTGTCGTTGGCAATCCGGAAAACTTCGACACTGTTGGATTTCTTTATTGTCAGACGTGCGGCATTGCCATCCAACAAGGCGGGTTCCTGCATTGGGACGAAAATCTGGCGGTTGCGGTCGTAGGCTTTCCACACCTCACTGTAAGGGGTAAGATAATCCTGAGCTCCATAATAAAGGTGGTATTCTTCCCGCAACTCATCCGGCATAAGCACCTGTAACAAGCTGTCCATAACCGGCTTTTTGACAGCATTTTCATTCTTCAGATGCCGCCGCCAACACCAGTTGGCGAGATGCTTGACGGGGTAATAGAGATAAGCCGCCAATGTGTCGTGACTGTAAGCTCTGATTAATTCGTAGTACGCCAGGGAGTCGGCATCGGGAAAAGTCTGCCAAAGCGGCATTGATTTCAAAAGGGCATCGTAGTAGTACAGCTTTGCAAGTTGTTCCCCCATCCAAATCGCTGAATATGTCCTATATCCGACATCGTAACGCAGAACGCTGTCCTTCTCGGCACGCGAACGGAAGGGCTCGCGGCTGTAGTCGCGGTGCATCTTGATGAAATCTTTTTCAAAATGTTTGGGGTTTATAATTCTTGAGTGGTACCATCCTCCGGGGTATTCCTTCAGTGCCACAAGATAGAAATGGCTGGCAGCGGGCACGTTGCGGTAAACCACCTTGCTGTTCCTTGGATTTACCTCGCTCAGTATGGCGGTGTCCACACCATCCACATAGAGTGCCACCTTGCCGGTGATAGGATTGCAGTCGTCGCTATATAATTTAAGTCGAAGAGTGGTGCGCTCTTGCTGCAGCCATATTGTGTCGAGCGCCAAATTACCGGTAACATTGACCTTCTTCTCATACGATTTATAGCCAGGACACTCCACACGGACCTTGTATTCGCCCTTGGTAAGATAAAATTTGGTGGATTCCAAATAAGAGGGAGTACCATGTATACGACGGTAATTATGACCTGTAACTATGATTCTGCCACCATCAACTTTTGTGCTGTCGATGGCATCATAAACAGGAATGGACAGCTCGCATATATGCCGTTCATATAAGGTGTCGAAAAACCTGTAAATCGGTGCGGTATAGGGACTGTCTTGGGGAATGTCGCTCTCGTGGATGTGGTAACCATTCTCGTCGGTATATTCAAAATCAATAGTTCGTGCATCAATAACGTAACTGACATTAAGCACACGCTGGTTGCCTGCCATGCGCAGGGTGTCCATACAACGGGCAAAGGTTTCGAGTTCGTCCTCGGTGAGTTCGGCATCCCAACGCACACAGGCATTTTTACCAATCGGATGCCCCGAAGAACAGTAATAGAAACGTCCGTCTTCGATACGATAAGCGGTGGGATAGCCCAAGCCCCCATATATTAACATACGCACCGCCGGCTTTGTGCTGGGCGGATACACTAAACTCCGCTCTCCCTGCGGTGCGAATTCTCTTCTGAGAATATCCGAATGGAAACGGGCATCTCTAATGCTACAGCTGTAGCAGGTGTTTGTGTCCTCGATCCATCCCTCTTTGATTTCGGGCATCAGACAGAAAAAGCTGCCGTCGGGATTGCTGTACCTGCGGGGCTCGCGCACACGGCGGTCGTGCTTCAGGCCAAGACGGTGCTCAAGCTGGCAGATGGCGTAATATAGATAGTCATACTTACGTGTGTCCCTGAAATAGCAGTATTTTATATGTTTCAACATTTCGTCGAGACTGAAGGTGCGCCAACGCGGCAACGGATAATAAAGGTCTTCCAAACAAAGGTTGGCCAACGATACATATTTCCTATTCCATCTGGTGGAGTCCCAACCGTTGGGGTCGGCCATAAGCTTGGCCTCGTAGGCTCTTAAAACACTGTCTTTCTCGCGACGCGAAACATACATATCACCACCATAGCCATGCTCCACCTTTATTTCTAATGTTGTGTCGCTTTGCAGGTCTAATTGTATGCTCTTATATGTAAACATTCTAAAAACGCAACGCCCACGAGGAAGTGAGAGTTTAATGTGCCCAGTAGTATCGCCCTCGGCAAAAAAAGAGCTGTCGTTATTGTCGCAAATTATTCTTCCCCAACATAAAGGCTCTGGATTGCCATTATAAGTAATCAGCATATCCACATTCACCCGCTGTGCATAAACGCCAAAGGCAAAAAAAGTAATAACAATAACGCTAAAAAGATATTTAATTATTTGATTATCAGTATTTTTCATAAAAAAAACAATCGTAATACAATCACAAATATACGCAAAAAAATTTGAATTCCAAACAATCATAAAAAAGTATCTCCTTGCACCTCCGAAATATATTTTTTTGTCAAAATCACCGCAATTTGTTAAATTTTTATTTCGCTGAAAAATAGCAATTTGTCGCAATTATTGAAAAAAAATTTTGTCAAACCAAAAAATAATCCTAACTTTGTATCCCGTATTTCTAAAACTTAACAGTTATGAAAAACGGTTTCGACAACGACAAGTATCTGAGGATACAATCCGAACACATTAAAGAAAGAATAGGCAAGTTCGGAAACAAACTTTACCTCGAATTTGGTGGAAAACTTTTCGACGACTATCACGCCAGTCGCGTTCTGCCCGGCTTTGAGCCCGACAGCAAACTGAAAATGCTTATGCAGCTCAAGGACGACGCTGAGATAGTGATTGTTATCAGCGCCGTGGACATCGAGAAAAACAAAACACGTGCCGACCTTGGCATCACCTACGATATGGACGTGCTGCGTCTGCGCGACGCCTTCATGCAGCGCGGATTCCTCGTCAGTTCGGTGGTGATAACCCATTTCAACGGACAGTCGAGCGCCATAGCCTACCGCGAACGCCTCGAAAAACTCGGCATCAACGTGTATTACCTTTATCTTATCGAAGGCTACCCCACCAACGTGGAGCTTATCGCCTCCGACGAAGGTTTCGGCAAAAACGACTATGTGAAGACAACCCGTCCGCTGGTGGTGATAACAGCCCCCGGTCCCGGAAGCGGAAAAATGGCAGTGTGCCTGAGCCAGCTCTATCAGGAAAACCGTCGCGGAATAAAGGCAGGCTATGCCAAATTCGAGACCTTCCCCATCTGGAGCATACCGCTGAAACACCCCGTAAACATCGCCTACGAAGCAGCCACCGCCGACCTCAACGATGTGAATATGATCGACCCCTTCCATCTGGAGGCCTACGGCAAAACAGCAGTGAACTACAACCGCGACATCGAGATTTTCCCCGTGCTCAACGCCCTGTTCGAAGGCATCTACGGCGAAAATCCCTACAAATCGCCCACCGACATGGGTGTCAACATGGCAGGTTTCTGCATCTGCGACGACGAAGTGTGCAGCGAGGCATCCAAAAATGAGATAATACGCCGCTACTACACCGCCCTGTGCGACTACGCCGGCGGCAAATCCAGCGAAAGCGAGATTAACAAAATCGCTCTGCTGATGAAGCAGGCCAAGATAACCACCGAATACCGTCGCACCACCGTGGCCGCCAAAGAGCGCCGCGACAAAGAGGGTGTTCACGCAGCAGCCATCGAATTGGCCGACGGAACAATCATCACCGCCAAGTCGAGCGAACTGCTCGGACCTTGCGCCGCCGTTCTGCTCAACGCTTTGAAACATCTGGCCGGCATCGACCACAGCGTGAAACTCATCTCGCAAAAGATGATAGAACCCATACAGCATACCAAAGTGTCGCTGTTGCACGGCAAAAACCCGCGTCTGCACACCGACGAGGTGCTGGTAACCCTCTCCATACTGAGTCTTTTGGACGAAAACTGCCGCCGCGCCCTCGACTGCCTGCCGCTGCTCAACGGCTGTCAGGCCCACACCACAGTGATGACCAGCGAGGTGGACCGCAAAATCTTCAAGAAACTCGGCGTAGGATTGACAAGCGAACCCATAAGGAAAGGGTGAAAAAAATATGATTAGCAAAGCCACAACACTTTTATTACTTACATTTTCGGCAATAGCCACTTGTTGCGGAAATGCAAATAGCATTCAGAAACCGATAACAAGCATAGGCGTAGAGGATTTCGAATATATTTCGGCACTACCAGATGTGCGACTGATTGATGTGCGTACTCCCAAAGAGTATGCCGACGGACACATCTCCGGTGCGGAAAATATCGACGTGAAAGCTGCCGATTTTGCGGAGCGCATCAAGGACATCAAAGGCACTGTGGCTGTTTATTGCCGAAGTGGTAAACGCAGTCTCAACGCAGCAAAACAACTTGCCGATCTGGGATGCAAAGTGTACGACCTCACAGGCGGCATACTTGCATGGCAAAAGGCCGGAAAACCGACAACAAAAGTTGAAACGGACGTTTTCACCACCAAGAGCGGGAAACTTGTGAAAATCCACGCACTGATGCATTCCAGCATACGTATCGAGTATGAGGGATACGAATCTAGGAAATACGAAATAGTGATAGACCCCTGTGCAAATCTGAATGGCCGCAAGGTGGATTACTCCTCTATGCCAAAGGCTTTCCTCATACTCGTCACCCACGAACATTTCGACCACTACGACCCTACTACAATCGGCCGTCTCTCCAACGAAGGTACATATCTGTTTATGAATCCCCGTTGTGTGGAACTTTACGGCGATGGCAGTGCATTGAAAAACGGCGACAAGACGCAACTGGCCGACGATGTGCTTAATACTGGCTTTGAGAGCATACCTATCGACATACATATCGAAGCCGTGCCAGCCTACAACACCACCGAAGGCCGCCAGCAGTTCCACCCCAAGGGTCGCGACAATGGCTACATTCTCACCCTCGACAGTCTGCGCATCTACATAGCCGGCGACACCGAAGATATACCTGAGATGGCAGACCTCAAGGACATCGACATAGCGTTCCTACCCTGCAACCAGCCCTACACCATGACTCCCGAACAGCTCGTCAATGCCGCAAAAATCATTAAGCCCAAGGTCCTCTTCCCCTACCATTACGGAGAAACCGACATTTCGGGCATTCCCGCACAACTTCCCGACATCGATGTACGTATCCGTCACTACGAATAAGCAATTCCAAAATAGCACAAAAAAAGGGAGTCTCGATTGAGACTCCCTTTTTTATTTTTCTTCGCAGCTCGGCGTTTTCCTGCAACAGTTGGTCTATGCGGGAGTGAAGGACAGCGTTTTCGTTGCGCAGGGCAATATTTTCGGGGAGTTGGCGTCATATATGGCGCAAAAAATATGGTAGGAGTTCTAATTTTTGCAGATTAGTATTTACCCAACAAAAAATTTCACCTCCTTTTGAAAAAAATTTTTGGCGTTTCAAATATTTTTTGTATTTTTGCTGAAGCATTCCGGTGAGCGTGTCGGTAGTCGGAACATGGTGTGAATCTGTAAGAACCATGCAAGTTGGGCACATGTTTAACTTAATGGTTTTTTACAGAAATGAAGTCTCATAATCAGATTCAGCATTTGGTGTATGCGTTGATTACGGTGGCCATCACCGTTCCCGCATTTGTGTTTTACAGCCTATATGTCATCGAGGGCGATACCTTGATACAGACCACTGGCACCACCTCGGTGCTGCAGGCCATCGACCGCCAGGGTGGCGTCTATATGTTCGGCAGTTATCTGCCGCTATGGCTGGTGGTTGCCGTCGAATTGGTCTGCGCCTATGTGCTTGCAGTAGGGATGGGCAGCCCGCTGGCGTTCCGGCTGGCCAGCCACAAGTTCGACCCTCGCCGCAACCACCCGTTGATATTTGAATCGGCCATCATCACGGCAACCGTCTGCCTTATGTGCCCGTCGATGAGCCTGCTGGCCGATGTGTTCTATTACCCTTACCACGAAGGATTCGACGTCGTCACCCTACTGTGCCGCTGGTTCCGTCTGGTGTGCTACAACCTGCCGTTTGCCTACTTCTCGCAGATGTTCTTCATTCAGCCGTTTGTGCGGTTTGCCATACGCAGAATTTTCCCCACCAACATCGAGCAGCGCAACGTGCGGAACGCCAGCAAGAGGGTGAAGCCGACCGACGAGACGGAAGCCATCGCCGACGTGATTATACGCGAAAAAGAGATTGCCGCTGGGAAGTAACCCATCACCACAACTTTAGGACAAAAATAACCCTTAAAATAATTGCATTATGACCAAAGCATAAATTGTAGCTCACATCAACGAAAAAACGGGCATCGAGAAAACCTACGTATTGACGATGGTGGAGGCCATTATGGAAACCATCAAGGAACATTTGGCCGATGGAGAGAACATCTATCTGCGGCAATTCGGAACCTTCGGTATTATTACACACCACAAAAAGGTATGACACAACATTAGCAAGGGAACCTCTGTCATCATCCCAGAACACAAGATTTCTCACTTCAAACCGAGCAAAACCTTCATGAATATGATAAAGCAGGACAAATAAGTTAAGGGGCGCAAGCCCAATATTATTAATCAAAATTCATACATTATGTCAGTAACAAATTTGAACGAAATCAACAAGGCAGATGTGCTCGTAGCCGGTCTGCGGAAACACCCCGAAGAGGTGAAAGAACTCGGCATCACCACCGATGCCATCAACCGTCTGGAAGAGGCCGCCAAGGCTTTGCGCCAGAAAGACGCCGAGGTGGACGAACTGCGCCGCCAGACTACCCTCAAGGCGCACGAGAACCTGGAGCTGATAGCCGACCTCAAGGCACAGATGCTCACCATGCGCAAAGCCGTCAAGGCCCGCTACCCGCAATACGAATGGTTTAAATTCGGAGTGCAGGACAAGCGATAAGCGCATCCTCCCGGAAAAGGTACGAGGCCGCGAGACTGTTCTGCGGCCTCGTGCTTTTTTTTTCTCGAACCAAAGCAAAAAAAAGGGAACCCTTATCGGATTCGCTTTTAAAAAGATTGGCGTGGGGTTCTCCGCTCCCTTCGGTCGCTATCGAAACATCCACTGGATGTTTCTTCACATACTTTTCCACTTTCAAGCGCAGTATCAATATTATATACAAAAAAAGCGAACCCTTATCGGATTCGCTTTTAAAAAGATTGGCGGCGGCCTACTTTTCCACAAACAAGTGCAGTATCATCGGCGATGGCGGGCTTAACTTCTCTGTTCGGAATGGGAAGAGGTGAACACCGTCTCCATAGCCACCAAAATATTCC
>JAEEGH010007370.1_pt1 | contig 26519 bp, 14 predicted proteins | sample 9134181 | NCBI WGS metagenome assembly JAEEGH01 (sample SAMN16246544, study PRJNA631951) | gut metagenome | biome: gut microbiome; feature: rumen; material: DP-attached | host: Bos | place: Iran: Karaj | collected 2018-10 | reverse complement strand
CCTTCGACTCAGACTTTGCAGAAATACCCAACATGTGTGAAGATAGAAACCTCTATATCTCGATGATGCGTCAAAAGGCAAAGATTAAGGTTAACGAGGAAGGCTCGGAAGCCGCTGCGGTAACCGTTGCCGGGATGGATTTGACTACTGTAGCCCCACAAGAATATCCCAAGGCTACTTTCCACGTCAACCGCCCCTTCGTCTATGTTATCAGCGAAGCATCATCCGGTGTTATTCTCTTTGTTGGTAAATTCACAAATAGATGATAAATTAGCCAATTAACACAAACTTAAGCAAAACGAAATGGTGATATAGGTGCTATGATTTGCTTCTATACAGACAAAAATAATAACAAAACTATGCTATGAGTGCTACTAACTGCCTGCAAACGCCCTCTACAAAAGGGCTTCAGCCTATAGCATAGTTTGCAAAAACTATGCTATAACTGTGCTATAAGGGTGCTACTGAAAAAGGGGGGCACTTTACGGTCGTTCCGACGTCATCTTGCGGGTGTTCCAATGGCATCTACGACCCGTTCCGATGATACTTTAGGGGGGTAAAGTATCATCGGAACGACTGCAAAGTGACTGCAGAACGGGTGGAAGGAACGTCAAGAACGACCCGAAAGTGACGGTAGGTAAGTCTATCAATACTGATCATTCAGAGGCCCCAGATTCTTCGTCCTTCTTGACGTCCATTTCTGTATATTCTACTTTGACAATGAATTTCTCATCGCTGCCTTGTTCTACATATTCGAAGATTATACCATATTCGGCTTTTATATACAAACTATTCGTGCCATTTTTTGCATATTCATTGATTATGGTTGCCTTCACTTCATTTACGAATGTCTCGCCACTCTCACGCAGTGCCTCGATAGTAGCTTCTTCTCCATCTAACAGATACCTAAAGACATGATAATCCCCTTCCAGATACGTAGTAGTTAAAATAAATCCATCACCTTGGTCTTCAGGATAATTCTTGTTTACCTCAGGAATCACGTCATTGCGAATATTATCACGAGCATCTTCTTTAGACATAATAGAAACGCAAAGCCTCACGAAAACTCTGGAAGCAATATCGAAATGCCAAATAATGAATCCGAGAAATCCAACTACGACAACAACTAAAATCCAAATAGTTTCAGCGTCCATTGCTATTCATTTAATTATTTCTCTTGCCAAACTCTTTTCCCACTTTTGTCAATATAGTCTATCAGGAAATCAGCACCTTCATAGTTGAGGTTCTCACGGCTCAGACGTGCCAATCCATTGGAAAAGTTCTCAGCAGTAACACCTGTGAAGGTTGCTACTCTCCTACCCGCCTTGTCAATGTAGCACCAGATATCTTTTTCGGCATCAACTCGTACAGCGGCCAATCCTTCAGAGAATTTCTTCGCCAGATTGTACTTGATGGGGATTACAACGGTGCCTGTTTTGTCGATAAAACCCCATTCTCCGTCAACTCTCACAGCGGCAAGTCCTTCTGAGAAATTCTCGACACCATCATAGACGTGGTTGATTACCCAATTGCCTGTTTTGTCAATAAAGCCCCATTTGCCATTGATTTGTATGGCAGCCAGTCCTTCTGAGAAGTTCTCGGCACGTTCAAATTTATAGGGTATTGCTGGCTTGCCATTTCGATCCATATAGACCCAATCCGAGCCGAATCGTACAGCTGCCACGCCCTCATGGAAGGGGCCAGCATAGTCCATTACTGCCTGGATGACTATGTCACCCGATGGACCGATGTAACCCCATTTACCAGTATTTGCATCCTGTACTGTTGCCAGTGACTCATGGAAATATCCTATTTGACGACATCCCCCCATGGTAAAGAGCAATTGGCCCGTCTTGTCAATGACAGCATATTTTCCATCTATTTTCACTACTGCCAAACCTTCGCTGAAGTCTTCTGCCCATTCGAACTGTGCAGGAATGGCCATCTTCCCTGTTAGGTCTACATAGCCCCAACGGCCCTTGCCGCCAGCAACCCAAACCCTTGCCAGGCCTTCTGAGAATTCGCGAGCATCAATGAACTGAGGCTTGATGACGAGTTTACCTCTCTGGTCGATGTAGCCGTAGCGGTCATTCACCCTGACGGGAAATAGTGAACCTCCCATATACGACCCTGTCGTCTGGGCTGCAAGGCTTAGGGACAACAACAAAGACAGGATGATTAACAATTGTCTCTTCATAGTCGTATGTTGATATCTAAGTTCGTATATTAGTGGTGTCAGAATGCTGCCTTCAGAGTCTTTTCTCCCACCTTCACGATATATACCTGTCCGTCATTCAGACTAACGAATGTCTTGTTATTCGTGATGCGTAAGGTTTTCAGCAACTTGCCATCAGTGGTGAATACCTGGCAAACAGAGTTCTCTTTGGCTCCATCAATCCACAAACCACCTTTGACAGCTTTAACGTTGACATTCTTATTTTCAATACTTTCAACCTGTGTGTCCTTACTATAGACGGCACGAAGCACAGCATCGGCAGTAATAGCGGGTGTGGTGAACTGATTCTCTTCGTCAAGACTACTGGTTACATCTTCGTCGTTATAGGTCACGCTGCTCACTTTCCATCCTTCTTCCGCCTCTATGGCAATGGTATGGCTTGCACCTCTCTTTACCAACAGCTTCATGCAGCCCGTTTCAGCATATTTCAGCGTCAGGTAGCAGTAGTCGCCAGCCATCTCCACAATATTCTTGAATCGCTTCCAACAAGTAACCTCCTTGTATAAGCTCACCTTACCTTTGGGAACATAGAGCGTAGCTTTGTTGTAGTTGTCGTCATTAAACACATAGGTAGGCGTTTCGAAAGGCGTTTCAATGAGAGAGATCACCTCCATCAATTCGTCACACCAATTGAACGCCCAATCGCCAATTTCCGTCACGCTGTTAGGAATTGTGATGGAGGGCAGTTTATCACAATCATAGAAAGCATAAGAGCCAATAATCTTTATGTTATTACCCAAATCAACGGAGACTAGGTTCTTGCAAGTCCCAAATGCATTATATCCTAAACTCACTGGGGCATCTTCAATAACGAGGGAGGTAATTCCACATCCTGCAAAAGCTCCTTTCTCGATGCTTGTCACACTACTTGGAATTGTAAGAGTTTCAAGAACTCGGCATCCATTGAAAGCAGCCTCCTCGATGGTTGTCACACTGTTGCCAATGGTAACAGATGTCAGTTTATAGCAAGCATAGAACGCCTCTTTCGCGATGGTTGTCACACTGTTTGGAATAACGACGGAAGTCAGATCGTCACCATGGAAAGCTTGTTTACCGATGCGTGTCACCTTATATACATTCCCTTCATAGGTAACTGTTTCTGGAATGACGATGTCACCAGCATATTTTTCAGAATTGGGCATCTCTGTTACCTCAAGTTCAGCTCCGTTGTTGATGAAGTTGTAGTAAATGGTCACACCATCGCCATTCTGGACAGCAATATCAGCTGCCGAAACCTTTGTTCCAACTATACTCAAGAGGACTGTCAGAAGAATCAGTTTTACGTTAAGATTTCTCATAATAATAATATTTTAGGGTTAGTCATTCGTTGTCAGTTGCAAATATATACATTATTCTCGAAACAGCAATGAAAAGGGTGAAGAAAAAATTTGTACAGGCACTGTATGTTATCTTCTACCAAAACATACTACCATTTTCCTTTCCGGTTCCACTGCAATCACGACAGCGTCCTGATCCATAACAAGAACCACAGTCATTGGTGTAATATACCCCCCTGCCAGTACCATTACAGCTATTGCATTTTCCAGAACCGCCACAAGAACTGCATTTCTTCTCCTTCTTCTTCTCAGAACCGCTCTGCTGGTCATCGTCATAGTCGTTGCTACCAGAACCGTAGATTTCAAGAATCTCAGTGCCTGGGTCTGGGGCGCTACCGCCACCAAGAATGTTAAGGATGCTGCCACCGCCTCCACTTAGGATGCCGACTAATCCGCCGAGCAACCCACTTGCTAAGCTGCTTTTTTCTTCCTTTATCTGCTGTTTAAGCTTGGCATAGTCAGGAGTGTACTTAATCAGTGGCCCCTTGGCTGTAATTTCAATGTTTTCCCAGTCAAACAGGTAGGGTCTAATATAAAACGACGAACCCTTTCCAGAAAGATTATCCGTATTGACAGGAATGTTAATCCAGCAATACTTCATACCGCTGGAAGTGGCTGGTATTGTCATTTCACCATAGCATAGCTTGTTGGTCAGTTCACTGAACTGCTTATGAGTAACATTATCATCCCAACGGGCATTGTCCATCAGCATCATGATAGCCCACTCTTTCTCCTTTACATTACCAGTAACATCTATCGTAACCTTCACCCTAGCAATCAATTCACCATCATCGTCAAAGCCGAAATTTTCAACATCCACCCTGTTGATGATGATATTGCCGGCTTGCAGGACAGTAGTTGTCAACAGCAGCAACATAGTAAATAGAATCTTCTTCATAATATTTTTATTTTAGGGTTAGTAATTCGTTCTCAGTTGCAAATATATCAATTATTCACGAAACGACAATGAAAGGGATATGGAAAATAATTGCACAAACAAAAACAGCGCAGCCGAAATGAATCGGTTGCGCCGTTAGGATGTATAGGATTGAGAGGTATTAGACCTTGATCTCAACCTCAACACCGCTGGGATTTTCGAACTTCATCAGCATTGCTTCCGGCTTCTCTATATGGCAGGTCTGCTGGGTACCCTCTATATTGAATGTCAATACAGAATTCTCCGAAGTGACAGAAAGTGAGCACGGTGCACCCTCAACAAGCGGGATACAACTGTTGCTGCCTACTGGGAAGCCACAGCAGACCGGAATTTCCAAATCATGCAGATGAGCTATCAGCATCTGTTCCACACTACCAAACTGCAGGTCGAATCTAATGGAATTGAAAGCTCCGAAGATAATACCCTTCACCCTTTCGAAACTATTCTGCAAGCGTAGCATATAGAACAATCTGTCGATGGAATGCAGCGACTCTTCTACCTCCTCAATAAATAAAATAATGTCTTGATCCTCTGACATCTGGAATTTTGAACCTGAGATTGCAGCATAACTTGAAAGATTTCCTCCCACAAGAATGCCCTCCGCATGACCGCAACGATTATAGGGATTGGCAGGTATAACGTATTGTGGCAATATTCCCATCAGCAGGTTGCGTGTAATGGTGGTGGTTGGTTCTTGCTGGCTAGCAATCTGGAATCCCATTGGACCATGAATACAAAGCGTTCTTGTGGCTGCAACTGCATAAAGCAGCATCGTGATGTCACCATGTCCTATCAGCCATTTGGGATGTTGCCGAAATTTCTCCAAAGGAATTCTGTTTAACAGATGCATGGATCCATACCCCCCTCGTGAACAAAATATTGCTTTGATGGTATCATCCTCTAACGCCCACAACATATCAGCCGCTCGTTCATCCGCTGTTCCCGAAAAGGCATCCACATTCAGACTTGTGGTATGAGGGCCGATAACGGGCTGCAGCCCCCACTCTCTTAACACTTCAGCCGCCTGCATAATAACCATCTCCGGCACCCAATAGGCAGGAGAAACGAGGGCCACCCTATCCCCCGCTTTTAAATATGGTGCAATTATAATCTCTTTATCTTTTTCACCCATTAGTAATAGTAATCGTATTAAAATCTTTGCAAATATAGGAAGAAAAATCCTAACCGCCAAAAAAGATATGCACGCATTTGGGACGAACACCAAATACATGCATACCAAAACGGCATTTCGACCAAAGCTCTATAAATTCTGGCGGTATTCCTGAGGGGTAACACCGTACTGGCGCTTAAACTGTTCACGAAAGTTGGCAGGTGTGAAGCCCACGGCAGTAGCGATGGCAGTGATTGTCATCGAAGTGTTATCGCGAAGCATAGGAAGTGCTTCCTCCATACGGATGTTATTGATATACTGGGGAAATGAGGAACTGCCGACATGCTGTGCCAACAGGTTATTGAGCGTATGACGAGTGATGCGGAAACGTGTACAGATATCCTGTCGTTGAAGTGAGGCATTGGCATAGAGATGTTCCATGCGGATGGCAGTATCAATCGTATCAAAGAGAGCAGAGTTAGTCTCTGATTCCTCTAGTTCCCCTGACTCGCCAACCTCATCGGGTTCTTCCGCCTCATCAGCAGGCACCACAAATGGTGTGCCGTTGATCATACGTACCAAGGCATGGTTCTTCTCGCTGATGATCTGGCGCTGACGACGATAGTAAAACGAAAAAGCGCCAGCAATGATAAACAACAAAATGATAACACCGATAATAATCGATTTTATGCGACTGGTCGTCTCAGCCTCCTGAATTTTGAGTTCCTGCTCCTGTGCATGGTAGCGAGCAGCATAGTCGTGGGCCTCACCGGCAAGCAGACTGTCGCTGAGCACCTTTGCCAGATTGGCATGACGGTTCATCAGATTGTAGGCCTCGGCGACATGGCCTTTGGCACGAGCAACGATGGCACGGTCGCGCAGGATCACGGCATAGTCATCATTAATGGTATCGCTACCCATACGACGTACTATCTCATCACTGGTGACCATCGCCTCATCATACATACCGAGCGCCATCTGCGTCGGAATAATCATCCTGCGGGCACTAAATGAATGACCATAACCGCTCTGGTCGAAGCGGGCGAGATACTCACGGGCATGAGCGATATCACCCGTCATGGCATAGGCACCAGCCAGGAAGCCATTGGCCTGGGCACGGCTGAAGTCAATATAGCGGTCGCGATCGGCAGGGCTGTCGCTCCATGACAGGCGGTAGCTGTCTTCGGCATAGTCCATGGCATGCTGCTCATAATGCTCAAGCCGATGGAGAATACGCTGTGCCAAAGGTATCACCTCAGCATAGCGCCCCTGCTCATTCAGTACAGTAATCTTACGTTTCACAGCAATGATGAAGGCATCCATGCGGTCAATACTGCCGGACTCATCAAGCTGACGAATGGCCTCGTCAATTTTCGCCATACCCTCCTCCGGCTGTCCCAGATGAGCCATCACCATACCAATCTCTGCCTCAGTACGCCATTGTTCTGTCTTTTCTCCCTGCAGACGGCATACCTCGGCCTTCTGGGTTGCCCACTTAATATAGCCTTCAAAGTCGGTCTTGGTACGACTGGTGATCATCAGCAGATCGAGAATATTCTCCTGCTCATGGAGTGTTTTAATCACGGAATCATGCTTCAGCAACTGCTTACAGATCAGGATGGCAGAATCCTGCCGCTGCTTGAGGAGCGACTTGCTAAAGATCTTGGCACGGATAAACTGGGCACGGTATTCATTGATATTGCCAAGCAACAAGGCAGAGTCGAGCATCACGATTGCACGATCCGGATGATAGCCATAAGCCACCAATACGGAGTCTTCCTGATAAGGTGTATCACCCAAATTTAGAATATGTCTTGCTGAATTATTTCTTCCGCAACTGGCAAAAACCAGTATAGAAACAAATAGCAGGACTTGAAGAACATTTCTCATACCTTATATAGAATAGTCTCAGTTTCTTAATCTTCCTCAGTGGAAATGTAAAACGAAGGGATGTCACGGCGAAGAGTCAAAACCCAGCCGTCACCATCAGGCTGGTATTTCGCACGATCAATATGATCGTCCATCAAGCATATCATACGATTATCGATGGGGTTACCCGCATGGCGGAGCGTCAAGGTAAACCGCTGCCTCGAAGCTGTCACCTTGACATCACAAGGACGACCTTTCAGTTCGCCAAGAGCAATCTCAACCAACTGCACAACAATGCGCAGAAGTTCTCGGTTGGATTGTTCTGCAACCACACGCTTCACGAAAGCTATTGTTGTCTCGTTTTTATTTGGTAAATAAACTACTTCATCCATAAACGTTGCAAAATTACGCAAAAGTATCTATTCTGCCAAGAAAAAGATGCACGCATTTGGGCCTTACACCAAACGAGAGCGATATTCCGTAGGAGTCATTCCATAACGACGCTTAAACTGATGACGCAAGTTAGGAGGAGTGAAACCAACTTCAAAAGCAATTTTGGCAATGAACATCTCTGGGTGATGGACTATCAACTCCTGAGCTTCCTCAACACGAATATTATTAATGTACTGAGGGAATGACAATCCACCGGCATACTCGTTCAAGAGGTCATTCAGACGATGGCGACTGATACCAAAACGCTTCATCACGTCTTCACGCATCAGGTCCACATTGGCATAGAGCCGCTCGTTTCGAATAACAGAATCAATTTCCTTAAAAAAATCTTTACCCATGAGATTTATAGTTTCGTGGTGCAAAGGTATGCAAAAAATAATTCAATAGGAATAAAACATATGCACTCATTTGGGCTCTATCCCAAATGCGTGCATTAAAATCAGAAAAAAACAAGCGACATCCCCGACTGACGGGAATGTCGCTCTATTTTGAGAATAAGATTATACTATACCTTGATCTCAACCTCAACACCGCTGGGAAGCTCGAGCTTCATCAGAGCGTCAACGGTCTTAGCTGTTGAGCTGTAGATGTCAATCAGACGCTTGTAGTCTGACAGCTGGAACTGCTCACGGCTCTTCTTGTTAACGAAGGTAGAGCGGTTAACGGTGTAGATACGCTTGTGTGTGGGAAGGGGAATTGGTCCGCTGATGATAGCACCAGTAGCCTTAACGGCCTTCACAATCTTCTCTGCTGACTTGTCTACGAGTTTGTGGTCGTAGCTCTTCAGCTTGATACGAATTTTCTGACTCATTGTCTGTTTATTGTTTAAATTGTTAATAATTGGCTGCCGCTAAAGAGTCATTTGCTCAGCGACGAGCTTTTCGGGCTGCAAAGGTACGCATATTTTATAACATACGCAACCACTGCACTCCCCTGCCCTCAATATTTAAGTTTTTTTAAGCCTTCCCAAAGAAAAACTCCACAGAAGCACATGGCCTCTGTGGAGTTCATCATAGTATCAGATAAGACTTAGTAGTCTACATCCTCATCGATATCGAAGTCGTCTTCGTCCAAATCGAACTCTTCATCCATACGCGACAGCTGGGTACCACCATCTGCTGGTTTGTCAGTATAGACATCAGTACCACTTCCCGTCAAAAGGCGCTGCTGCATGTGAAGCAACACGACATGGATTTCCGGAATGATATATTCTTTCTTTTTCATATTCTTTGTTACTATTACTTGATTACAGTCTTACGTCCATTGTGGATGTACAGGCCCTTCTTAACAGGCTGTCCGTCGAGCTTCTTACCGTCAACAGTGTACCAGGCATCCTTATCTGTCTGATCATTGTCAACGATAGCTATACCCGTCGTCTCACCGTCACCGAAGTCCATGGCAATGCCACGAGCAGCGTTGACATCAGTGGTCAGCAGCTTCAGGTAAGCGCTGTGTGCCTTCAGCGTATATGCTGCAGCCAACGGGTACCAACCGATGACATCGTTCTGCTTCGAGAGGATGTAGTTCGTGTAGTCACCATCCGTTGTATTAACCGGTGTAGCAGTGGTAAGACCAACCATCAGGTTATTGCTAATGGTAGGATTAATACCACAGAGCACGGGCACGTAGAATGTCTCGCCGGCAGTACCTCTCAGCATCAGACCTTCGCCTGCAGGAGTCTTCTCTGCCTGAGTCATTGTCAGCACACCAGTCTTGTCGTGATTGGTGGTGAAGCTGCTAGCATAATGAGCCGTCAAATCGCTGACATTCGAGAAGTCAAGCACATTGTCGCTGGCATATGTCATGATGCCATGCTCGTTCATATTGATCTTCTCGGCAAAGCGGATGCGCAGCTGGTTCTTCGAAGTTCCTGTCGAACCGCCAATAGTAGGATTGAGCGTAGGATCTGTACTATCACTGTTATACCATATCGACTGATTGCCTGTGCCAGTGAACACACGGAAGTTGCGACCACTGCCATAACTGTACTGACCATTCTTGTGATGATAAATAACCATGGCAAGGTTGCTGGTTCCGTCGTAGTCGAATGGTGTATCCAGCGTGATGGTACCCCAAGCGTTGCTGGGGAAGTCCACTCTGCCACTGAACACCTTATCGGCATCCGTTACCGTCATCCAGTCGGTATTATTCTCAAAGCTGCTCTTGCTGGTGTTCACCAGATAGACATCAATCGTGTTGTAGCACGTATTGTTATCAGTTCTAAAGATGTCGATGCTAAGAATGCTACCAGCCTTGTTGCCCAATTCAGCAGGAGTATAAATCTGCTGTGACATATTATAATAATAAAAGTTATTAAATGGCACAGAGCCTGATGTTGCCGTACCGGAGCCAATAATCTGCTTGGTTGACGGCTGGACAGAGCAAGTTGCACTCCAATTACTGCGCACCTCACCATAGACGGCCTGAACACGAGCATAGTAGTCTGTCTCGGCAGTCAGGTCTTCAAATGTGACTGTCTTGGCAGTGACGTCCCTGCTCTCAACGAGTGTGCTGAAGTCGCTGTTCTCGCTGAGTTCAACAGTCCAATTGGTACCAGTATTGTCATCCCAAACCAGCGTGGCTGTTGAGGCGGTAACCTCCGACCACTTGAAGTTGGTAGGCACTGCGCCATAGACATTGACATTCTTAGTAAAGCTACCCTTGCACTTGCCACCATCCTTGGCAGAGATGGTGAAAACGTAATCGCCAAACTCAAGAACCTCAGCAACAGGATTGCCATCCTTGGTGATAGTCACCTCGAAGTCGGTGTCCTTGACAAAGCTTACGCTCTCGTTAGAGATGGAGTAGGTAGGATTGATGTTGATGACTGCACCTGTATAGGCATAGCTGTCATTGATATTGCCTACCGAGCCCTGTACATAATAGGTATTGCCATCGGCAGCAGTAATCTGACCGAAGAGACCTGTTGCAGGAACATTCTCACTCGTATATGCTATTACGCCATGAGATGTACCGAATGCTGTCAGATAGTATGCACGAGTAAACGAGTTCCTACCATTGCGGTTGAAGGTATAACTGCTGTTTGTGCTCATCGTAATCTCAGCAGGAGCGAACAGACAGTCGGTATAATAGATGTTACCGTTTGTCCAGCCTACGAAACCACCATTAGAGTGAGCGTTCGCACCAAGCAGTTTACCTGCAAACACACTGTTGTTGAAATACAGCTTAGCAGAACTCTCGTTCAGAGCTACGAAACCACCATGAGTACCATCTGCAGATTCTTCGAATGTGCTAATAATCTCCACTGTGCTTATACAGTTCTTGATGTTGGTAGTACCATAGGTATGAGCTGCGATACTTGCACCAAATTTATATCCAGTGGTGACAGTACCAGCAATCGTCAGATCCTTGATAGTAGCGTTCTTCAGATAACCGAAGGGAGCGCAGCCGTCAGTTGCAGCCGTCAGGTTGAGCGTCATGGTCTTGCCTGCCGTGCCGAGGAAGGTACCCTGGAAGCTGTTAGCCTCGCTGTTACCTGCCATCGTGCTGACGGTGATGTCGTCAGTCATCTTGACAAACTGGCCACCATAGTTATAATTACCACTATTGATGTTGCCTGCAAACTTATTCCAGTCAGCAACAGTAGCAATAAGGTACGGACTTGCTTCAGTACCCTCACCATCCAATACGCCACCTACCACATGGAACTTCATGCTCTGTGTACCGGCATAGATGCCCTGGCCGGTAACGGTCAGCGTGTATTCACCCTTTTCCTGAACAGGTGCAGGATCAGTTGCGAAGGTGAATTCGGTGTCGGCTGTCAATGCTGTGCCTTCGTAGGTAACGGTCGGTGCCAGAGTGATTTCATCACCTGTGTACCCAATGGTGTTGTCTACATTACCAATTACAACAGATTCCTTTGAGTAGTAATCTGTCTCGCCGAAGGTTGACTCCTTCTTACAGAAGGCAGTCTGAACACCTGCATAGACCTTTTTACCCGTTGCAGCGATATAGTTGTCATCGGTCAGTGTCGCATCGTGGGTGTAGAAAGCACCATCGACGTTTACTTCCATCACGGCAGTATTGTTCTTGACAGCGATAGGATGGAACTTACCGTTACCACTCTTGCTACCAGTTACCAGACAGTGAGTGATATTCAGCTTACCACCATCGCTCCAACCAAGCAGACCACCAGCATAGTTCTGGCTGTTGTTCAGAGTACCCGTATAAATGGTATTACTGATATTGACAGTTGACTGGATGCCATGACCTACCACGCCACCAATGTGACGATTAGAACCAGTCGAACAGGTAACATTCGTGTTCACCACACAGTTTTCAATGAAGTTGACACCTGAGCGTGCGAAGCCCACCAGACCTGCTGCGTGGGTAGTACCCGTAACGCTACCGTTGACGGTAAGGTTCTTGATAGTTGCACCGACAATCTCACGGAACGGAGCAGTACCCTGTGTGCTGGTCTCACTAATCTCGACGTTCAGCGTCTTGCCGTTACCGTCGAAGAGACCTGTGAACGGATGCTCTCCAGTACCTACTGTAGCGGTAACTGCTGTGCTGTTGTCGAAGTCGTCGGCCAGCTTGTAATAACCGTCATTGCCTGTACCGTTGTTGACATTTTCAGCGAAGGTTGCCCATTCCGTAGCATTCTTAATGATGGTAGCCTCCTTCACGTAGAAGGTTGTCTGCTTAGTACCCGTGTAGTTACCCTTACCTGTAATGGTCAAGGTGTATGCGCCAGCAGCCTGGACAACGGCAGGAGTAGTTGAAACCTCGTAGTCAGTTCCCTGAACCAGCGTCACGCCAACACGCTCTACAACAGGAGCAACAGTGATAACATCACCAGTATAAGGAATAATTCCACAACGAACGGTGACAGCATTACTTGCAACATCCATCTTGTCAGTATGTGAACCCGTAATGGTTATATTCTCGGTAACACCTGACAGGATATGCTTACCATCAATGTCATAAGGATTGGTGATAGTACCGTTAGATACCGTGTACTGGTCGAAGAACTTACCGTCAGGTACATCGTAACTCATAGTGAGTTCCATACCGTTCTTGTAATATTTGGTCGAGTTATATTCCTTGACAGGTTCTGTGGTAAGATGTGTAGCCGCATTACCTGCCGTGATGGTGAACATGACTTCAGCACCAGGCTGGTCAGTACCAGTGGCTACATTCTGGGCACCTACACCACCTGTAAGTCCAAGACCGGCAGGATAGTAGTTGTTGGAGAATGAAGCTCCCTTACGCGCAGCGATTGAACCAATATTAGTAGTACCTGTACCGGTAACAACACCATCATTAATGCAGTTTTTGATAGTACCAGAGTTATCACCAGAGATACCGCCTACCCAGTTATGACCGCTAACGGTAGCGTGGTTAACACAATCAGTGATTGTTCCATTGCTATTATATCCAACAATACCTGCAACGTTGTTCGGACTTCGTCCAGCTGCTTTCTGGATAGAGCCACTGACCGTACAGTTGCTGACAGTACCGTAATAATTATAACCAGCAATACCTGCTATATCATAATAACCAGTAATATTACAATCAACAATATTCACATTCTTGACAGTAGCATAAGAGATATATCCAAACAGACCTTGGTAGCTGTCATTATTATTGTCAGTACCAGTTTTGTTGATATAGAGATTGTTAATGCTCTTTCCGTTACCATCGAATGTACCCTTGAAGAACTTGCTGCTGTTATTTCTACCGATGGCAGTATGTTCAGCGGTCATTGTGATATCGGCCGTCTGCTTAAAGCGCTTGCCTTCAGCAGTATGTTCGCTATTGACATAAGCTGCCAGATTCTCCAGGTCTGCCTCTTCTGCAATAACATAGTAGCGACCCTCTTCATCAGTAGCTGTCTCAAAGACATAACCGCCAAGATTCTCACCTTCTACGACGCGGAAGCTGATGGGCTGTGAACCTGCATAGTTGCCCGTACCTGTTACGGTTATGGTGTAGTCACCGTTAGCTATCACTTCGGCTGGAGCGAAGGCAAATGTGTAGTCGGTGCCTGCTGTCAGTGTAGCATCCAGGAGTTTCACAACAGGAGTAACATCAATGGCCGATCCTGTGTTAAGATAAAGCCTTTCAACTCCCGTAATGTCACAGAGCGCATGGTAAGTATTGCCGTCAGCTGCTTTTACTGTTTTGTAGACATTTGCTGAAGGAACAGTAGTAACAACCTGAGCACCCTGAACTTCACCATAAGATGTCAGATAGTAGCTGTTGGTGTAGGTGTTATTATCTGTCTTATTTCGGTTGAAGGTAGCACTGCCCGATGCACCCATAGTTACCTCGGCAGGAGCAACCAAACAATTGTTGAAGGTAATGGGGATGTTGGTATTGTCTCTCCATCCTACGAAACCTGCAGAGCAGTTGGCTGACTCACCCAGCAGACGGCCTGTGAATACACAATCATTGAAGATTGCGCTACCTGTCTGGATATGTGCAATGAAGCCACCGTTAGACGCGTCACCATTGAAGCTGCTGGTGATGCTGGCATTAACAGTACAATTAGAGATAGTCACATCACCATAAGAATAGCCAGCTACACCACCGTTCTGCTTACCACTATTCTTAATGGCTCCGGCAATGGTGATATTCTTGATGGTAGCACCCTTGATATAGCGGAAGGGACCTGCGATATTCTGTGTAGCCGTGATGTCGAGTGTCAGCGTGTTGCCTTGTCCATCATAGACACCCTGGAAACTTCTATTTTCACTGGTTCCCATCATCGAGCTAACAGTGATATTGGCAGTTTGCTTGAAGCGCATGCTGGCTGTCGTATTATCAGCACTGTTGACACATGCCTTCAAATTTTCGAAGTCAGTAGCGGTAGCAACTTTATAATATTTGCCTTCATCATCTGTGCCTATCTCAAAGACATAACCGCCAATATTCTCGGTCGTTACAATCCTGAATGCAATAGTGCGAGAACCTGTATAGTTACCTATACCTTCAATGGTGATGGTATAGTTACCCAGATCCTTCAGGTCTTCAGGATCAACAACAACGTCGCTGCTGTTCTTGATGGTCACCGTATAGTCGGTGCCCTTGGTCAGTGTAGTGTTGCTGCCCAGCTTAACGACAGGATTCACAGCAACGGCATTGCCTGTATAAGAATAAAAATCATTCAAACCAGTAATGTCGCATAGTGCATAGTACGTCTTAGCGTCGGTTGCTTCTACTGTTGTGTATACATCGTTTGCAGGAGCGATAGTAACAACGTAAACACCCTGAGCATCACCGTACTGAGTCAGGTAGTAAGCACGAGTAAACGAGTTATTACCATTGCGGTTGAAGGTAGCACTACTGCTTGTGCTCATCGTAATCTCAGCAGGAGCGAACAGACAGTCGGTATAGTTGATAGTACTTCCACCGTTCCAACCAAGGAAACCACCATTAGAAGTAGCGTTGGCTCCGAGCAGTTTACCTGCAAACACACAGTTGTTGAAATACAGCTTAGCAGAGCCCTCGTTCAGAGCTACGAAACCACCATGAGTTGCGTCTGCAGAAGTTTCGAATGTGCTGGTAATCTCAGCTGTACTGATACAGTTCTGAATATGGGTAGTACCATAGGTATGAGCTGCAATGGTGCCTGCATACTTAAATCCAGTGCTGATAGTACCAGCAATGGTCAGATCCTTGATGGTAGCGTTCTTCAGATAACCGAAGGGAGCGCAGTTTTCGGCAGTAGCCGTCAGGTTGAGCGTCATGGTCTTACCTGCCGTGCCGAGGAAGGTACCCTGGAAGCTGTTAGCCTCGCTGTTACCTGCCATCGTGCTGACAGTCATGTCCTCAGTCATCTTGACAAACTTGCCACTATAGTTATAATCACCACTACTGATGTTGCCAGCAAACTTATTCCAGTCATCAACACTAGTAATAAGGTATGGATCAGCTTCAGTACCCTCACCATCCAGTACGCCACCTACCACATGGAACTTCATACTCTGTGTACCGGCGTAGTTGCCCTGGCCGGTAACGGTCAGCGTGTATTCACCCTTTTCCTGAACAGTTGCAGGATCAGTTGCGAAGGTAAAGTCGGTGTCGGCAGTCAATGCTGTGCCTTCGTAGGTAACGGTCGGTGTCAGCGTGATGGCAGAACCAGTGTACTCAATAAGATCGTCTACATTACCAATGACCGCAGTCTCCTTAGAGTAGTAGTCTTTCTCATTGAGAGTCCACCTCTTCTTACAGAATGCTTCCTGAGCACCCTCATAAACCTTTGTTCCCGTAGCAGCGATGTAGTTGTCATCGGTCAGTGTCGCATCGTGGGTGTAGAAGACATCATCGACGTTTACAGACTTCATCTCGGCTGTATTGTTCTTGATAGCAATAGGATGGAAATAAGAACCATTCTTGCTACCAGTAACCAAACAGTGAGTGATATTCAGATTGCTACCGTCGCTCCAACCAAGCAGACCACCAGCATATGTATTATTAGATAATGTACCCGTATAAACGGTATTGCTGATATTGACAGTAGACTGGATGCCATGACCTACCACGCCACCAATGTGACGATTAGAACCAGTCGAACAGCTAACATTCGTGTTTACCACGCAGTTGTCAATGTAGTTGACACCTGAGCGTGCGAAGCCCACCAGACCTGCTGCGTGGGTAGTACCCGTAACGCTACCGTTGACGGTAAGGTTCTTGATAGTTGCACCGACAATCTCACGGAACGGAGCGGTACCCTGTGTGCTGGTCTCGTTGATGTTGACCGTCAGCGTCTTGCCGTTACCGTCGAAGAGACCTGTGAACGGATGAGCCTCAGTACCTACAGTAGCAGTAACTGCTGCTGTTGTGTTGTCGAAGTTATCATCCAGCTTGTAGTAACCGTCACAGTCTGTACCAGCGTTGACATTGGCAGCGAAGGTTGCCCATTCCTCAGCATTCTTGATGAGGATAGCCTCCTTCACATAGAAGGTGACAACCTTCGTACCCGTGTAGTTACCCTTACCAGTGACGGTCATGGTATACTCACCTGCAGCCTGAACGACAGCAGGCTCTGTCGTAATGGTATAGTCAGTGCCCTGAACCAGCGTTGCATCCAGACGTTTTACGATAGGAGCAACAGTAATGGCTGAGCCCGTATAGGGGATTGTACCTATATTAACAGTGACAGCTTCATTTGCAAGCGTCATCTTGTCGGTATGCGAGCCAGCAAGAGTAATGACACCCTCAGTGACACCAGACAAGGTGTGTTTGCCGTCAATGACAAACGGATTGCTGATGATACCGTTGGATACAGTGTACTGGTCGAAGAATTTTCCAGCAGGCAACTCGTAGCTCAGCGTGAGTTCCATACCATTATAATAATAATTGGTAGTTTCCCAAACAAATGGTGTTGCCGTTATCTGCGTGTTGGCACCTGCGGCAATGGTGAAAAGCAGGTCTGCACCCTCACGGTCGGTTCCTACAGTAGATTCATAGGATCCGATGCCACCGGTAGTGCTTGGCAAATGATGGTTGTTGGAAAGAGTGACATCTGAATTAATATTTCCGGCAATAGAACCGACGTATGATGTTCCCTCCACGATGCCTACGTTGATGCTGTTCGTGATAGAATTCTTGCCCTGATATCCTACAATACCGCCATAACAAGAGCCCTTACCTGTTACACTGGCAGCATTGAAACAATTGGTGGTGTTGTACCAATACGAATAACCGATGATACCTCCGTGGTAAGAACCCGTGACTTCTGCGGCAGTCTTAATGGCACCGCTAACACGACAGTTGTCTACGCTTGTATCATAACTATATCCGATAACACCACCGACATATTGTTTTGCTGTGATGTCACAATCGTCGATAACCACATTTTTGATGGTGGCACTATTTGTATAACCAAACAGTCCCTGATAATCAGCAGTAGGCATGTTGATAGTCAAACCGCTGATTGTCTTTCCGTCGCCATCGAAGTTTCCTTGGAAACGGTTGTTGTAATTTCCAATAGCTATATGGTCTTCGGTGAGGGTGATATTGGCCGTCTGCTTGTAATAGCCGTTCTTGCGCGAACCATTGTTCACGATGGTGGCCAATACCTTCAGGTCCTCTGCTGTAGCTATCAGATAGGGGTTGGAAGAGCTGTTGCTCTTTGAGGGATCCAACAGCGCGAAGTCAACGATATTGAAGTGCTTGACGACAGATCCCTTGTAGTTGTTGATACCCGTCAAGGTGAGCGTAGCCTCACCGACAACAGCGTTGTCAGTCCATTCTACAAAGTAGTCGGTGCCTAAGACGAGCGGCGTGCTGCCCAAGGTCACGTTCAGTGCAGGAGTAATAGCCACATTGCCCTCCCAGCGCTGGTCAGGAATGTCGGCAATGGTCACTGTGCTCAGGTCGGTAGCATTGTTGCTGCTGACAAGCGCAGAGATGGTGATGTCGGTGTTGCCAATGGTCAGCGCGTGCTCACCATCAATCACACTGGCATTGCCTACCTCTGCTTCTGCGCTGGCATATTTGACGAACGAATAGCCGGCAGGGATATTGGCGGTCAGCGTCAGTGTGGCTTCGCCACTCTTGAAATACAGATTACCGTCGAGCTTGCTGGTGATGACAGCATTTTCACTGCTGATGCCAGCCATGTTAGTTCCCTTCTTGGTGCCCAATACACGCTCGGCATGGCCATTGTAGTCAGAGCCATTCAGAGCCTTTACAGTACAGGGGGCTGCATAGTAGTTGTTGGTATAGTTGGAAGAATAATCAATGTGGCCAGCGATACCACCGACATTGCTGCTACCCTCCACAGTGCCTGTATTCAAGCATCCCGATACAGAGAAGTTGCTGCTGCAGAATTCAAAGCCGAGGATACCTCCATGATTGTTTCCTTCGCCCACGATGCTGGCGGCATTCTCACAGTTGGTGATAGTGGAGTAAGAGCCTGCATAACCAATGATACCACCATAATACTCATTGCTAACAGCAGTGCTGATGGTGCCGCTGACAACACAATTATTGATGTCGATGTAATAAGAGTATCCGACAATACCGCCATGATAGGTAGCGCCGCCGGCAGTAGCGGCGATGGTGCCATTCAGCACCTTACAATTGTCAATGCTGTTCTTGTTGTCTGATCCGCCGGTGCCATAGCCAACAATGCCACCCACATTGGATCTACCGGTAATGTTTGCATCTATCAGCGTCACGTTCTTGATGACAGCATTGCTGATCTCACCAAAGAGACCCTGATTGTTGTCGTTAGGTTTGTTAATAGTAAGACCTGTAATGGTCTTGCCATTGCCATCGAAGGTGCCTTTGAAATAGCGGTTGTTACTGCCGTCATAGCCACCAATGGCCTGATGGTTGTCGTTCATGGCAATATCCGTCGTCTGCTTGAAACGCAGGCCAGTGGCCTCGTGTCCGCTATTGACGTAGGCGGCCAACTGTTTAAGGTCGCTCTCGCTGCCAATCTCGTAGTATTTACCCTCGGCATCCTCTGCATAAGAGAAGGAATAGCCGTCCAGATCCTCACCGTTACCAATGCGGAAGGACAGTACGCGCGAACCCGTGTAGGGGGCAATAGCACTGATGGTCATTGTGTAGCTGCCCTTCTCTTTCAAGTCAGCAGGAGCCACTGTGACATCACTGCTATTCTTGTAGGTCAGCGTGTAGTGGATGTCCTTCGTGAGCGTAATGCCATCTGCACTCTTCACGACAGGCTCTACAACGACAGCTTTGCCGTTGTTATATTCGTAGATGGTTGCTACCGTCACGCTGGCGTAAGTCAGGTCGTTCACGTTGGGAACAGGAGTAATCTTCTCGCCGGCGATGTTGTTCGCTGTAGCAATGGTCGTGCCGTCGCTCAACAGGAAGGCTTTCTGCAGCGTTACAACGCCCATATAGCGATCGGCCTGAATAAAGTCGGTAGCCTTCTTCCAGCCAAGGTTGATGGAAGTAGTGTTTTTGCCACCGATGCCGTACTGGCCGACAGCCGTAACCTGACCGCCATTGATGGTGATGCTGCCACCGGAAGAACTGCTGCCAGTAGCACAAATGGCATAAACATTGCCAGTAGGATTACCGCTGGTGGCAGTCACGATACCACCGTTGATGGTTATGTTGCAGCTAGCATTATAATAGTAAATACCGATAGCGGGAGAGATAGAGCCTACCGAACTTCCCGTAGCATCAATCTTACCACCATTGATGACAATGGTGCCTGAATATGAATCACTATTTCCACCTATGGCTACATTGCCCTTAGTTCCCTGTGCAATCAAGTGACCCATGGTGGCAGCGTCGTCCGACTGTGCAAAAATAGTCGTTTTGTAGCTATATGCATAGATACCCTTGGTGGCGTTCAGCGTAGCTCCATTGAACAGAATCAGGTTGGTGCTGTAGCTCGTGATGCGGTGATCGAATGTCAGATCGCCAGCAGCCACATACCAAGTAGGATTATTGCTGTCGTAGGATCCGATGTTGGTCATGTCGCTGGTCAGAATGGTATAGTCTGAGCAGGTCTGCTCAGCACCATTCTCGTCAAGATAGGTGATGTTGGCGGGCAGAACAGCGAAGGTGGTGCTCACGGTGCCCGTATAGCTGCCCTTGGCAGTAGCGGTCACGGTGTAGGTGCCTTCAGCCTGAATGGTGGCAACAGAATTGCCGTTGAGCGTGTAGCTCAGGTCATAGTTGGCAGCGTCCACCTCTTTGCCGGAGATGAAGACCTTGGGAGTAACTACTATCGGCTCACCAGTAGCCTTCACACTGTTAACACCAGTAACAACAGCCTCGGCAAAGTCAACAGAGGGATTCAGACAGTTGACAGTCCATGTGCCGTAGCCCCATTGGTCGCTCACCTGATTGAAGATGTTGGTGTTCTGTACGTTGAGCGTACCAGTCACACTCTGGAAAGAATAGGTCTGCACTTCAGGTGCAGTGGTGGTATGTCCAAGCGTTACATCCAGTTCTCCACAGTTATAGAACGCATAGTCACCAATGGCGGTAACAGTTGCGGGAATGGTGATGGCCGTCAGACCACCACAGCTATAGAATGCGCTTCCACCGATTGTGGTCAAAGAAGCGGGGAAGTTGACGGTAGTCAGCTTGCCGAAGCCATGGCAGATATTACCGATGGATGTGATGCCCTCGGGTATCACAACGCTGGTCACTCTGCCTTTATAGATAAAGGTGGGGCGATAATACTCTGATGAGTAGTTGACAATTTCGCCAGTACCTGCGAACGTCAGAGTCTTATAGTCGTCGCTGATGCTCCAGGTGGCCTCCTTATTGTTGGTGTATTTGCCGCTAGTGGGTATGTAGATGGCACTCAGGTCGGGGATGACCTTCTCGCCGCTAACGCTCCAGCCCTGGCCTAAATATTCTGCCAATTTCTCATTGGTATATGACAAGGCGTTATTGCCAGACTTATAATTGAGGTCAGAGTAATCGGCGTACTTATAATAACATTTTTCACTGCCGTCACCTAACCAAGAGCTGTTGACAAAGGTACCGGAAGTGCCGTGGTCTATAGTGAAACTAGTGGGCTCGAAGAGGCTGCTACGGATGATAACGCTGGAACTGTAGGAAATACCTGCGCAGCCTTGACTGCCTGTACCAGTCATGCTACCGTCAAACAGGACATGGTCGATAAGATTCAACGATGAAGATTGTGATGAGACAATACCGCCATGATAGGCCCAGCCATTGTAAGTAGAGTTGATGTTCACGCTCGACCAACAGTTCAGAATGAAGGTGTTGCCTGCTGAAGCCACGATACTGGCAGCATATTTGGCAGACGTCTCAATGCTACCCGTTAAGCGGAGGCGCTTGATGATGGCTCCATCGGTATATCGGAAGGGTGCACAATAGGCTTCATTGGTAGCCAGCCCTAAGGTCAGGGTGTGACCATTACCATCGAAGATGCCTTGATACTTATTTGAAGAGGTACCCACCATATCGGTAATGGCGGTAGTAATATCAGCAGAGAGTTTGGCACAGGCGGTTGTCTCGCCACCATTCACCTTTTCGGCAAAGACGTGCCAGTCGTTGTCATCACCAATCAGATAGGGGTCGTTCACAGTACCTGTTCCTGCCAGGGTGCCTTTCACCCAGAAGTTGGCAGTCAGGGTGCCGATATAGGGAGCAATACCTGTGATAGTCAGGGTGTACATACCCTTGGCAGCCACAGTAGTTACAGTTGCACCACCCTTGGTGATGACTGCGTTATAATGGATGGGGTCTATGGCGTCTCCGTTATAGTCGGTGACGGTGTAAGTAACATCGATGGCATTGCCATTGTTGTAATCATAGTTGTCACTCAGTCCGGTGATGTCCATCAACATATATGGCGAAACAGCCTTAACCATTAAGTTAAGACCACTATCCGTAGAACTGCCATCCGAGTGGAAGTAGAGCAGCATGCTCTGATTGCTGCTTCTCAAAGGACCGACATTCATCGATCCCGTATAATTTTCTTCACCCAAACGATTGTCGGTAGTTGTGCCATCATAAGCTCTCAAATAGTCATAGCCAGATTCTGTGGCTACTGAGCCGCTCAGTTGCACTTTGTAACCTTCAGGGGTGGTAACAATGAGGTAGCCATTATAGCTATGACTATATACTCCACTCTTGCCTCCGTCGTCATAGACTTTGAAGGTTCCTTTACCTGCCGAAATGTCATCAGCGGTGAGTGTCAACACGGCGGCATTTTCAACACTGGTTGCTGCGTCTTTTGCCGGCATGTCAATGTACCAGCCTCCGTTGCCGTCGGACGTCAACGAGACGGGTGTCTGATCTGCCCATGCACCCATGGTGCAGAGCATGACGAGGAGTAGCGTCATCGCAGCCCTCGCCAAATGAATGGTCTTTTGTTTCATTTTGATTGATTGATACATTGTATATAATTGTTTATGATTGTCGTTGGGTGGTTGATGGCCCCTCATTGGGAATCCTTAATATTCTTCCAACATTCGCGGATGAAAAAAAATATGCAGACGACGGCAATTCCCAAGAGAACCACCGTCAAAGGATTCGATAACAGAAAATCGATCTCTTCAGACATTTCGATAATTTAAAATGGTTAAGGTTTATGACGACCTTGTTATAGGTGATTTCTAATCACGATGCAAAATTAATAATAAAAGATGAGAAAGAACATTGAAAATTATACAAGTTCATTGCATCTGGCATGCAAGTTTATTGCATTGCAGCGCAAGAAATGTTGCATTGCCGTGCAAGAAACATTGCAAATTGTACAAAAGGTGCAAGAAATACACTTAAAAATGCCGATTCCATCGGGAAATCGGCATTTTCTATTTTGTTTCTTTGTTTTTTTCTATTTTCTTTGCTTAGCGCGGTAGTAGGCGTTATAAGAACTGAAACCGGAGGCAAGGGCAGCGGCTTCCTTGGTCTCGTTGGGGTGCTCGGCAAGATGCTGCTCGTAATATTCCAGTCGAAGACCATTGACATAGCTTGCAAAGGAATTGAAACGTCGCTGGAAAGTCATGCATACGTAGGTGCGTCCCAGTTGACAGTGTTCCACCACATCGTCGACCTTCAAGTGAGGATCAAGGTAGGCACGTTGCAACTCAACGAAGTTCCGTATCTCAAGAGCTGTCTGTTCTATCTGGGGTTCAAGTCCGAGGTCTTCCTTGTTATTATCGTCACAATCATCTGCGGTAGAGGGCATGATGTGCTTACGACGCCATGCGGGCATGACGGTGAGGAGCAACGCAATATTGAAAAGACCCAACAGGATATGAAGAATGGCCATCACCTGACGTGAGTCGAGGATGTAGGCTGGCCAGAGCAACGGCGTGAGAATGAAGGGATAGATCAAGATGATGCTGGCATACTTCACAGGGAAATCGTCAGGGTTAGAGTAATTGGCATCACGTGCCTCACGAATCCAGGTCCAGACCTGCCACATGGCCAGACAACAGAAGGCCAACATCAAAAGACTCTCGACGGTAATGGCATAATGCCAGAAACGGCTACCTTCAGTGCTCATAAATTCGAAGGGCAGCCAAGCGTTGAGAACGGGTATGAGCATGGTGGCAATGACGACGCAGGCAGCTACCCAGCTGACTGACTTCCATCGGTTCCACTGCTTTACACTGCCTGCATAGCATAGCAGTAGCAAACCTGTATAGAAATAGTAGGTAGCAGGGAAGTAGCTTTTCATCAATGTCCACGCATCCTCGTCAGTGGGATTGATGACATAGGGCAGCAGTAGCGTTGCCATGGAATAGACCAGACACTGCAACTTACGGTCAGGCCAGATATAGGCATGGCGCTCTTTAGGTTCCTGACAGGTATGGAACCAACGGATGATGGCAAACGTCCAGCACGTAGTGATGTAAAACATTGCGGCCAGACCGTAATAATAGTACGCGTTCATAACAGTTAATGGTTTCGCGATGCAAAAATACAAAAAATCCCGAAACCGAGCAAACGATTCCGGGATTTTATTTATAGGATGGAGCGGGAAAACCACTCCAGGCGTTTCTTATACCAGGTCAGCGCGACCCTTAACCTCCTCGAGCACTGCCTTAGCAAGAGCTGAAGACAGAGGAGCGTGGTGGCTGTACTCCATAGAGCTGGTAGCACGACCAGAGGTGATGGTACGCAGAGCGGTAACATAACCGAACATCTCTGACAGGGGCACCTTAGCCTTAACGACACGGGCACCAGAGCGAGCCTCTTCCATACCTTCTACCTGACCACGACGCTTGTTGAGGTCACCGATAACGTCACCCATGTTCTCCTCAGGTGTTACCACCTCGAGCTTCATGATGGGCTCCATCAGTACGGGCTTAGCCTGTGCGCAGACAGACTTGTAAGCCATCTGGGCAGCGATTTCGAATGACAGCTGGTCAGAGTCAACGGGGTGGAACGAACCATCGACAACGACTACCTTCAGCGAGTCAACGGGATAGCCACCGAGGATACCATTCTTCATTGCAGCCTCAAAACCCTTCTGGATAGAGGGGATGAACTCCTTAGGAATGTTACCTCCCTTGACTTCGTTGACGAACTGCAGACCACCGTTCTCCTTGATGTTCCAGTCCTCATCGACGGGACCAACGTTAACGATGATGTCAGCGAACTTACCGCGACCACCTGACTGCTTCTTGTAAACCTCACGGTAACCCATAACAGTCTTAGTGATGGCCTCCTTATAGTTAACCTGGGGCTTACCCTGGTTACACTCTACCTTGAACTCACGCTTCAGACGGTCGATAATGATGTCGAGGTGAAGCTCACCCATACCTGAGATTATGGTCTGACCACTCTGCTCGTCGGTACGAACGGTGAAGGTGGGGTCTTCCTCAGCCAGCTTAGCAAGACCGTTGTCGAGCTTGGCAACGTCAGCCTGTGACTTAGGCTCAACGGCGATAGAGATCACGGTGTCGGGGAAGGTCATAGACTCCAGTACGATGGGCTTCTCCTCGTCGCAGAGGGTATCACCAGTACGGATATCCTTGAAACCTACACCTGCGCCGATATCACCAGCGTCGATAGAGTCCATAGGAATTTCCTTGTTTGAGTTCATCTGGAACAGACGGCTGATACGCTCCTTCTTACCTGAACGGGGGTTGTAAACGTAAGAACCGGCCTTCACGCTACCTGAGTAAACGCGGAAGAATACCAGACGACCCATGTATGGATCGGTTGCAATCTTAAAGGCAAGAGCTGAAGTGGGCTCGTCCTCGCTAGGCTTGCGACCCTCTTCCTCGTCGGTATTGGGGTTGGTACCCATTACCATCTCCACGTCAACGGGAGCGGGCAGGAAGGCACAAACGTAGTCGAGCAGAGGCTGAACACCCTTGTTCTTATAAGAAGAACCGAGCAGCATAGGAGTGCACTGCATAGCGATGGTACCCTTGCGGATAGCAGCGATGATCTCGTCCTCAGTGATTGAGTTAGGATCGTCGAAGTACTTCTCCATCAGAGCCTCGTCGTACTCAGCAGCAGCCTCGAGTAGCTTGTTACGCCACTCGTCGCACTCTGCCTGCAGGTCAGCGGGGATGTCCTCAACATCGTACTCAGCACCCATGGTCTCGTCGTGCCACAGGATAGCCTTCATCTTGATGAGGTCTACCAGACCCTTGAAGTTCTCCTCAGCACCGATGGGCACCTGGATAACTACGGGGTTAGCACCGAGGATGTCCTTCATCTGCTGAACAGTCTCGAAGAAGTCAGCACCTGAACGGTCCATCTTGTTCACGTAACCGATACGGGGAACGTTGTACTTGTCGGCCTGGCGCCATACAGTCTCAGACTGAGGCTGTACACCGTCAGCAGCAGAGTAAGTAGCAACAGCTCCGTCGAGCACACGCAGTGAACGCTCTACCTCAGCGGTAAAGTCCACGTGTCCCGGAGTGTCGATCAGGTTGATCTTGTACTCCTTGCCGTTCCACTTCCAGTTACAAGTGGTAGCAGCTGAAGTAATAGTGATACCACGCTCCTGCTCCTGGGCCATCCAGTCCATGGTAGCAGCACCATCGTGCACCTCACCAATCTTGTGCGTCTTACCTGTGTAGAACAGGATACGCTCAGACGTAGTGGTCTTACCGGCATCGATGTGGGCCATGATACCAATATTGCGGGTCAAATGTAAATCGCGAT
>JAEEGH010007366.1_pt1 | contig 26535 bp, 18 predicted proteins | sample 9134181 | NCBI WGS metagenome assembly JAEEGH01 (sample SAMN16246544, study PRJNA631951) | gut metagenome | biome: gut microbiome; feature: rumen; material: DP-attached | host: Bos | place: Iran: Karaj | collected 2018-10 | reverse complement strand
GGGCGAAGCGCGTGCCCTGGCAGAGGAGGGTGTGAAGACCTTCGCCGAGGGCGAGCAGATTGCCGTGGTCTATACGAATACCAGCAGCGAACGGGTAAAGGCCGTAAGCAATGCCCTCCAAGAGGGTGATATCACCAACAGTGGTAAGACCGCTAAGATTACCGTCACGTTGACAAACCCCAAGGCAGGCAGTGTAGACTATATCTATCCTGCCGCCATGGCCAACAACGACGGAACGCCTAACCTGAGTGCCCTCTGCATGCAGGACGGCACCCTGCCCACCCTTGCCAGTAAACTGGACTATGCCAAGGGCTCGGGGGCGATGACCGTCAATGGCAATGAATATACGCTGCCAGGCATTGCGCTCAAGAACCAACTGACTATCTGTAAGTTCAAAGTCAAGAACAGCGGAGGTGCGGAGATCACCGGCAACATCACGGGTCTTACGGTCAGCGACGGCACTAACACCTACACCGTCAGCCGTGCGGCAGCTGCTGGTCCTATCTACGTGGCCATGCTACCTGTCAGCAATGACAAGACCATTTCCTTTGTCGCCAACGATGCCTCGAACAGCTATTTCAAGAGTGTGACGGGCAAGACACTGGCAGTCAACAACCAGTATGCCATCAACGTAACGATGGAACAGGGACAGACCACGAACCTCTCGACGCTCTCTGCTGACCATGTTGCACAGAACGGCGACATACTGACGGGTACACTCGCAGCCAGCCATAAGATATCGATTGCTGCTGGAGCCACCGTGATACTGAAAGATGTGGATATCAATTATGGTACAACGCTTACTGCCAGCTATTATGCCGGCATTACCTGCTTAGGCGACGCCACCCTGATAATCAGTGGTGCGAATAATAAGGTCAAGGGCTTCAACGTTGGCTACCCCGGCATCTTCGTTCCTTCAGGCTCCACCCTTACCATCACGGGCAGTGGTACGCTTGATGCCAAAGGTCACGATTATGATGGTGCAGGCATTGGCAGCGGTAGAGACAATATCGAAGCCTATAGGGCTTGTGGCAACATCGTTATTCAAGGCGGTACAATTTGGGCTAGAGGCGGCTCCGGTGCAGCAGGTATCGGCAGTGGTGCCACTGCCAATTATGTAGCGCCCCAGACAGGCACTCCTTCATCCTGCGGCAACATCACCATCAAGAACTCTGTGACCCATGTCTATGCTACGAAGGGGGCAGAAGCAGCAAGTATCGGTAAAGGCCAAAACTCTAACTGCGGTACCGTGACCATTGAAGACCCAACCAAAGTTCATACGTACTGAATAAACCTTACGTTATAAATAAATTATGAAAAAGAGAATTGTAGAGAGAATGCTGATGGCTGCCTGCGTTGTATGTACGCTGGTGGTAATGACGGGTTGTGATGAGCTGATGGCAACTCTTGACAATCCGGTAAAGAGTTATCTGCAGGTGGAAACATCAACGGTTGAACTGTTTCCCGGTGAGACCGTGACACGTGCAGGAAAGTCGATTAACACCGACGCGATACAATACGAGTCGAGTAATCCGACCGTAGCTATCGTCGACGCCACTGGTAAGGTGACGGCCATCGCCCCAGGTGTGGCAACCATCCAGCTGTCTGTTCCCCAGAACGAATATTATCTGGGGGAGCGTGCGAGCTATCAAGTGAAAGTTTTCAAAGTCATGTTGCAGGAGAAGGCTTTGATAGGTGTTGGCGACTACGAGACGCTGGACTTTGACCTGCAGTCTGGCGAAGATGCCGGAGTGCCTGTGGAATGGACGAGCAGCGATGAGAGTGTGGCCACCGTGAATGCCAATGGCGTGGTAACTGCTGTGGCTGACGGTAAGGCTACGGTGACCGTGAAGGTTGCCAGTAGGCAGGCCTCTTGCGCCGTGACCGTGAAGACAAAGACGAAACTGGACAATATAGGCGAAGACTATACCGTTCAGGACGGCGAGGTGTTGACAGGATTTACTGACAAGCCTGTGAAGATAGCCGCTGGAGCTACGGTGGTGATGTCAAACGCTTGGATATATTCTCCCGGCAATCCCGTTACCTGCCTGGGCAATGCCACCATCATTACTGCAGAAGGGAAATATGGCGGTGGAGAGCCTTCAACCAGTGAAGGGAAAGCTGCCCTGAAGGTGGGACCTGCAGGCACTACCTTGACGCTGAAAGGCAAGGGCAATCTCTATATCACTGGTAAGAGTGTGGCTGCTGCGATAGGAACTGACGTCAAGGGAACCTGTGGCAACATCGTGATAGAGAGCGGTTATGTTGCTGCCCAAGGTGGTTCATTCGGAGTAGGCATTGGTGCTGGCGACGGTGGAACCTGTGGCGATATTACCATTCATGGCGGTCAGGTGATAGCCAGCAGTGCTTCGTACGGCGCTGCTATAGGCTGTGGTGACACATGGTATGGCTCCACCACCTGTGGCAACATTACCATCACGGGTGGAAAAGTGACGGCTACAGCTGCTTCGAATGCAGCAGGTATTGGTACTGGCGTATCAAGGGTGAACAAGACAAACCGTTGTGGCGACATCACCATCAGCGGCGGTACCGTCGTAGCCACCAAGGGTGTTAATGCCACCTACGATGTAGGTCCTGGCGACAATTCCACAAAGGATACCGAGTTCATGGGTACCGTGGGTAAGGTTACCGTGTCCGTACCCGTTAAGGACGCCGACGGCAATGATGCCACGATTTATCAGTAGTAAAACACAATAAGACGAGAAGATGAAAAGGGATGCCATGCACGGTGTGACAAGAGTATAAGGCTATGCTCTAAACAGCGAGAAATTTACGCTGCCATAGCTGCGATGCTCCAGAAAATGAGGATGGTTGGAGAAATCGTAGTCTTTGCCATGTTCGAAGACAAAGATGCCCTCTGCGGTTAGCAACTGCTTCTCGAAGATAAGGTCGGGAATTTGGGGCAATTCTTTCAGGGCGTATGGGGGGTCGGCAAAGATGAAGTCGTACTGCTGTTTGCAGGACTTCAGGAAGCGGAAGACATCGGCACGAAGGGTGATGATATTGCTATTACTAGCTGCTAGCTTTTTGACACACTCTTGGATAAAGCGGTGATGGTCACGGTCCAGTTCCACGCTCACCACCTGCTTGCAGCCTCTGGACAACAGTTCCAGCGAGATGCTGCCCGTACCTGAGAAGAGGTCTAAGGCGGTAGCGCCCTCGAAGTCGATATAGCCCGTCAGCACGTTGAAGATGTTCTCCTTGGCAAAGTCCGTGGTTGGTCTTGCCTTGAACGTGCGCGGAATGTCGAAATGCCTTCCTTTATATATGCCTGTGATGATTCTCATAGTCCCTTAACATATAAAGCCATCAAGTCGTAGGGAATGCCCGGTATCTGGGCTACGCTTGCCCGATTGAACTCGCCAATGGGGTTGACCACGAACACGCGCTTGATATACTTCTCCAGTTCCTCCTTCGTATGGTCGCGCTCCAGGACATCACCTACCAGGAACAATTCATCGTGTTCAGGTGCGAATCCCAGTTGCTTCCAGGATGCCAGGATGTAGTAGATGGCATCTTCAGGGGTAGTGACCGTGAAAGAATTGCAGAACTTGAAACGGTTCTGGGCAAAGCTGAACACCTCTAACTGATGTTCGTGGAAATAGCTATACAACTTGCTGTGTGCTCCCGTATAGCTGCGCTGGTTCAGATGGTTCCAGACGGAGGTCAAGGCAGGTACAATGCGCACGCTATCCCAAGCATCGGTAATCACGGTAAACAAGTCCTTGTGCAGGGTAAACACGGCTACGCATTTCAGCTCTGGCAATACGGTGTACAACACCTTCTGTTGCTGTTGGCTGGTAAAGCTGTGGTTATAGTAGGTCTCTGCCAAATCTTCCTTAAACTCATCAGCTGGCACCTGCAGCACGGGCGAATCGACCATGACCAGCACCCTGCCATACCTTTCGCTCAGCATGGGCACGGTGCGCAATGCCTCACGCAGATTGGCAGCCATCGATATACTACTTTTCAAGGCATAGGGTTCATAGATTACCTGCGCTCCGTCCGTCGTTGAGAACGACAGACTGTTCCTGCTGATTCTTATCACCAGTCTTCGTGTTGAGTTGGTTGCGATGTCACTCATGTGCTTTACCTTATTTCTTTATCGTTTACCCCACAATGCTCAGGACGCAGAGCACAGCCAGTGCCAGCGCTACCACCGCGAGAATTATATTTGTCTTACTATTACTTGTCATTACGGCTGCAAAATTAATAAAAATAATCTATATTCTTCTATCCATATTTCATAAATATTATTTATTTTTGTACCCGCAATGATTACTGACGAACTGAAATATCGCATCAGGAATGCTTTCGCTTTCACACCAACCACGGAGCAGGAACAGGCTATCGAGGTGTTCACACAGTTCATGACCGACCGTCATGAGCAGGCGCTGATGATACTGCGAGGCTCTGCCGGTACGGGCAAGACCACGCTGGCTGCTGCCATCGTGAAGGGACTGCTGTCGCTGCAGCAGAAGATAGTGCTGTTGGCACCTACGGGGCGTGCTGCCAAAGTGTTCTCGCTCTATGCCGACTATGCTGCCTCAACTATCCATCGGCGCATCTATCGTCAGAAATCGTTGGAGGGCGCTTTCGGACTGAACTACAACAATCAGCAGGACACCTTATTTATAATAGACGAGGCTTCGATGGTGGCCAATGCCTCCAGCTATAGCGACACGCCCTTTGCCAACGGACAGCTGTTGGACGACCTTATCCAGTATGTGTATAACGGGCGAAACTGTCGGATGATGTTCATTGGCGACAGTGCCCAGTTGCCTCCTGTGGGCGAGACGGAGAGTCCTGCCTTGCAGACGGAGGTGATGCGTAGCTACGGACTGCATGTCCACGAGTGCAACCTGAACGAAGTGTTACGTCAGAGTCAGGAGTCGGGCATCCTGTGGAATGCCACCGAGGTGAGAAGTCTGATGGATGATGGCACATGCCAGTTGCCCAAGGTGAGGTTTGAGGGTTTCAGCGATATCCACGTGGTTCCTGGCGATGAGCTGATTGAGCAATTGGCCACAAGCTATAGTCGTGCAGGCATGGACGAGACGATGGTCATCACACGCTCCAACAAACGGGCGAACATCTACAACCAAGGCATTCGCAATATGGTGCTGGGACGTGAGGACGAGCTTTGTTCGGGCGACCTGCTGATGATAGTGAAGAACAACTATTACTGGACACATGGCGAAGAGGAGACAGCTCCCGTCTTCCTGGCTAATGGCGATCGCGCGGTGGTTCGTCGGGTGCGTCGTGTGGAGGAGCTCTATGGTTTCCGCTTTGCTGAGGTCACCATGACCTTCCCCGATTATGACGACTATGAACTGACGGCTACCGTTTTGCTGGACACGCTGACCTCGGAGGCCCCTGCCCTCACCCGCGACCAACAAACGGAGCTTTACAATCAGGTGATGGCCGACTATGCCTACATCACCCGCAAGCCTGACCGTCTGAAGAAGTTGCGCGAGGATAAGTATTACAATGCCCTGCAGATAAAGTTCGGCTATGCAGCCACGTGTCATAAGGCACAGGGTGGACAATGGGCACACATCTATGTAGATCAGGGATACATGACCGACGACATGTTGTCTGCCGACTATATCCACTGGCTCTACACAGCCTTCACACGAGCCACCGAGCAATTGTATCTCGTGAACTGGCCCATGAATCAAAGGAAATAAATTACTTCAGGTGCTTGCGCATCCACTCCATCTGTCCTCTGTCGGTAGCATCACTGGTCCAATGCTCGTTGACAGGTGTCAGCAGACTCTCCTTTGGACCCGTCAGCACATTCCACACAGCATACGACGTGGTGGGCGGACATGTATTGTCGTTGTAGCCCCACGTCATATAGACAGGCACCTGGATATGACGCGCAAAGTTCACCACATCATAATAAGGCAGGGTTTTCATGCATGCCTCGCTATACGCCCCACTCTCTTTCTTGAAGTGCGGATAGCCGCTGGTCAAGTCGGCTGAGCCTGCAGCCATATCGCTCAGCGCAGGATGGTTGGCAACACACAGGGTAACACGAGGGTCGAGCGCCGTACCAATGAGTGCCAGCGCACCTCCTTGACTGCCTCCTTGCATGATGACGTTCTTGCCGTCCCACTCAGGCAGTTGCGTCAGAATGTCGATGCAGCGCACCAGTCCCAGATAGACATGCTTCATGTAGTACAGGTTACGGTCCTCCAGTCCCTGACGCAGATACGCATTCCCCTTATTGTCGAAGGCTGCACGAATCTCGGCAAACACCTCCTCGCTCAGCGTGGGATTCAGTCCGTGGATGTCCAGTGCCATGCGGATAAATCCGTTCTCGGGGTAGAACCTGCGTGTAGTTGCATCGCGGATAGGTTTCACACCGGCTCCCGGAGGGGTCAGTACCACGGGACATGAGCCTGGCCTGGCACCTTTGGGCATCAGCAGGTAGGCATAGAACGCATGGTGGTCCTTGTCCAGGTCTATCTTCAGTCGATAGGCATCGACCTTGGCGCTCGACATCTCCTTCACATACTCCTTGGTAAAGTATACGGGATATTTCTCCGCCTCTTTCACATTGTCCTGCCAGAATGTCCAGAAGTCCTTGGGCTCCTTGGTAAACGGCTGTATCTTATCCGCAGAGAATCCCACCTTCACGTGGTGCTCATACGTCTTTCCATCCAACTTCATCTTCAGTCGCAGGTCGCGGAAGCAGGGCTTCTTGGCGGTTCCCATGCTAATCTTCCCTCGTCCGTTCTTCAGCGTGAGAGTGCCTTTCTGGTCTGAGGGCAACAGGTCGGTACCTACCTCCCACTCCACCACACCATCGCGTGGCATACCATACAGATAGAACTGCACCTCCACGGTAGCCTTCTGCCCCACCTCGTAGAGCCAGTCGGCATGGTCGGGCACAGTCACCCACAGATAGTCACTTCGGTACGGATAGTTCTCGACAGCCTGCATACACAGGGCATAGCACATAAATGCCAGATAAAATAAGATTCGTTTCATCGTTTTTTCGTTTGTTTTGATTTCTGCTGCAAAGATACACATTATTAATATAATATGCAAAAGAAGGAGGAAATTGTTAAAACGTAAACGTTTACAATAATTTTTTTAATAATTGTTCACGTATTACGGATTAAATATGTATCTTTGCACCCAGAATATTCTATTTTCATTAATTTTTTAAAACTACTAATTTTATGTCTGTTAAATTTAAGAGTATCTTTCGAACAGCACTAATCATGTGCTTGCTCTTAGTCGTGGGCAATCTGTCTGCACAGACCACAGCTAAGGGAACGGTTACTGACCAGACTGGCGAACCAGTAATTGGCGCAACCGTAGTAGAGAAGGGAAATCCCAAGAATGCAGCAGTGACCGACTTTGACGGTAACTTCACACTGAAGCTGCAGAATGGCAAGACTATTGTAGTATCATACATCGGTATGGTAACACAGGAAGTCACCGCGGGTCCCGACATGCAAATCAAGTTGCTGGATGACAATGCATCCCTCGAAGAGGTCGTTGTTGTTGGTTACACCAGCAAGGCTCGTAAGGACCTGACCGGTTCTGTAGGATCAGTAAGCGGTGCGAAACTGGCTGCTGTACCTGTATCATCAGCTGCAGAAGCCCTGACGGGTAAGATTGCTGGTGTGCAAGTTACTACGGTCGACGGTCAGCCAGGTGCCGACATCAACATCCGCGTTCGTGGTGCAACGTCAGTAACTCAGTCTAACGATCCATTGTTCATCGTCGATGGTTTCCAACAGGACAACATCAACGATATTCCTCCCTCGGATATCGCTAGCATCGACGTATTGAAGGACGCTTCTCTGACCGCTATCTACGGTGCAAAGGGTGGTAATGGTGTAATTATCGTAACAACAAAGTCAGCTAAAGAAGGTAAGGTTCAGGTATCATTTAATGGTCGTCTGACTGTAGCTCACATCTCCAAAAAACTCGACCTAATGGACATTCCTTCATTTATGGAGTACACATGGGATCGTGCCCAGGGTGGTGTGAAGCGTAGTGGATCTAGTTCTGTAAGAAATTTCTATGAGAACTTCGGCGATCCCTCTGACTTGGATGTCTATCGCACACTGACTCCTACCGACTGGCAGAACGAAGTTATGGATGAGACTCCACTAAACTACTCTGCCAACGTTTCCATTGGTGGTGGTAGCGAGAAGACCCGCTTCAACCTGTCTCTGACTCAGTCTGAGGATAAGGGTATCATTAAGGGGTCTGGTGTTCGCCGCACCAATTTGACGCTGAAACTGGCTACTCAGTTGCATCCCAACTTGAAGTTCGAGTACAACCCAACTATCACCTATCGTCGTGACGAGGGTGCAGGTGGTGACAATATTGGTACAGGTGGTATCATTGACGTTCTGCGCTATATGCCAACCAGCGGCTATCGCCAGTTCGCCCGTTGGAACAAGACCTGGGAGGACGAGGACGTTACCAACGCTTTTGCTCTGACCAATCCTAATGACGACATTGCCACCAACGTTCAAAAGAAGCACTCTTATACATTGAACAATCGTTTTGCACTGACCTGGAAGCCTATCAAGGGCCTCACGCTGCGCTCTGAGGGTAACTACTCCGTCACCTTCATGGACACCAACCGTTTCTATGGTCCACTGACATCTCAGGGTAAGAAATACAACTCACAGCCTGTAGCATCCATCACCAAGCGTACTACAGAGTCTTACACTTGGACCAATACAGCTTCTTACGACATGACTATCAAGGACGACCATAACTTTTCGTTCTTGTTAGGACAGGAAATCTATAACCGCCAGTACAAGCAGACTGCACAGACGAACCGCTACTTTGACCGTTCGGTAACTGCTCAGAAGGCTTTCGACAATATGGGTCTCGGTACTCCATATCTGTCTTCATCAATCCTTTCTACTGCCGACCGTACCGCTTCGTTCTTTGGACAGGTTTCTTACAACTACAAGCATAAGTACCTGTTGGCAGCAACTATGCGTGCTGATGGTAGCTCAAAGTTCTCAAAAGGAAATAAGTGGGGCTACTTCCCCTCTATCTCTGGTGCTTGGGACATCAAGCAGGAAGACTTCATGAAGGACGTAAAATGGATTGACCAGTTGAAGCTCCGTGTTGCTTTCGGTTTAGCTGGTAACAACCGCATTGATGCCGACTTGTGGCGCTACCTCTATAATATGGAGGTTGAGGGCGGTCCTGGTTTCGGTGAGCAGCGCCAGTATGGTGAAATGTATTACTCAAAGCCTGGCTCATATCCCAACGAAGACCTGAAGTGGGAGACCACTGTTACACGCAACTTCGCCCTGGATATGTCTTTCTTCGGCGGCCGTCTGAAGGTTACTCCGGAAGTGTATATCAATACCACTCGTGACCTGCTTTACCAGTCAACCATTCCCGCTATTACCGGTTATACCGTTCAACAGCAGAACATCGGTAAGGTAGAGAACAAAGGTTTCGAGTTGACTATCAATGGCGATATCCTTCGTGGAAAGGACTATGTCTTGAGTGCCAACTTGACCATGGGACATAACAAAATGAAAGTGAAAGAACTGAATGCTACCGACTCAAAATTGTACAATTATAGCGGTCGTTTCTACTCTTCAGGCAAGGACGACTACCTGCTGGAAGTTGGCAACGAAGTAGGCTTGCTTTATGGTTACGTCTATGATGGACTGTACTCTATTGATGATTTTAAAGAAAGCGGATATGCCCAGAAATCAAAATGGGAACTTCAAGATGGTGTTCCTCAGATGACCACAGACGTACTGGCCGCCTCTAACTCCGGCGATCCCAACATGCCTGGTAAGATTAAGTTCAAGGATTTGGACGGTGACGGAAAAATTACGACCAAAGACCGTCAGGTTATTGGTAACACCAACCCAACAATTCAGGGTGGATTCGGTCTGAGCGGTTCATGGAAAGATTTCGACTTTACCGCTAACTTCACTTATATGCTGAACTTTGACGTTTACAACGCTACTGCTTATGCATTGTCTTCAAGTTCAGGTAACAAATCTACATATACCAATGTCTTCAGCGAATTCTCACGCGAAAACCGTTGGGTTTACACTACCAACACTGGTCGTCACGAGGATTACTGGACTGAGCCTTATACTATCGAAGAGTATATGTTAGAAAATGCCGGCAAGAGACTATGGAACCCTGCAGACCTCGTAACCAACACCATTAACTCTTACTTCGTTGAGAATGGTTCGTTCCTGCGTTGTTCTGACATTACCATCGGTTATAACGTCCCCTCTAAGTGGATTAAGAAGGCTGGTTTGTCTAAACTGCGCGTTTACGCATCAACTTCTAACCTCTTCATCATCACCAGTTATTCTGGCTATGATCCGGAAGTTGACATCCAGACTGGTTTGACTCCATCAATGGACTACAACCGCTACCCACGTAACCGTGCATTCTCATTCGGTGTAAACCTGTCTTTCTAAATAACAACTAACAAGAAAACAAAAATAATATGAAACTTAAAAATATAATCATCGGCGGACTTGGAATGCTGGCATTAAGTGCCTGCAACGACTACCTAGACGTGGACGCGCCATCCAAGTTCTCCCCCGAAGACATTTATAGTTCCGTTAAGGATGCAGGTATGGCGCTTAATGGTGTCTATACTGAGGTGATGTCAAGCAACACCTTCGGACAGGCCTACACCTATACCCTGATTCTGAATAGTGACGTTGACTTTGTTACCAACAGTAGCGAAAATGACGAAACGAACACTCCCAAGCGTTATAACCAGACTGCTGCCGGTTCAACCGCCAATAGTGTTTGGAATGCTACCTATTCTGCTATTGAAACAGCTAATTCGTTCATCTATTATCTAAGCAATAGCAGTATCTACAATGAAAGCAATGATAATTATGCTACTCTGCAACAGTATATGGGTGAAGCAAAAGTGATGCGCGCCATGCTATATTATGAGTTGATGTGTTACTGGGGTGACGTTCCTTTCACCATGCAGCCCACTCGTATTACCAATAATTTCTTCACTGAGATTGTTTCACGCGACGTCATTGCCAAGACCATTATGGAAGATTTGATTGATGCTGCTCCACACATGAAAAAAGCTTCTCAGCTGGCTGAAGGCATTGAACGCGTCTCACAGGAAGCTTGCTGGGCTATGATTGCACGTATTGGTTTGCAGGCTGCAGGTTATTCACTACGTCATACTGAGGGGGACGAAACTACTTATGGCTTCATGGGTAAGCCCACCGCATCAGAAGAGACATGGTTCTTGACACAGGCCCGCGACTATGCCCAGAAGGTAATAGATGCCGGAACTCACAAACTGGCTCTCGCCTATCAAGATGTATTCTTAAACGAGTGTAACTTTAAGGTTATCAACGATGACGACCCTATCTTCGAGATTCCGTTTGCCAAAGAAACATCTGGCTACATTGGCTATCGTCAGGGACCGAAATTTGAATCGAGCGGTGGTGCCACAAACTTCCAATGGGGTGAGTGTGGTGGTAACCAACAGGTGAACAACTTGTTCCGTTTCAGCTACAAAGAAGGCGATATGCGTAAGAAGGCTACTATCGGATGGTGGTACTACACTTTTGATGGTATTCCTAAGATTAACACCAATATTACTTGTTACAACAACAAGTGGTCAAAGATGTTTAACTCTACAAACGCTTTCACGAAGATTACTACAGGTAACACAGGCATTAACTATCCATACCTGCGCTATGCTGATGTACTACTGACGTTTGCTGAAGCAGATTTCAAATTGTCAGGTGCAGTAAGTGCTGATGCCATTAATGCCGTTCAGCAGGTACGCAATCGCGCCTATATAGGTTCAACAGTTCCTGCCCCACAAGTAGTTGGCGACGCAGGCTCTTTCCTAAAAGAGATTCTGGATGAGCGTAAATGGGAATTTGCTGGTGAAAACATGCGTTGGAAGGACTTGGTACGTAACAACATGTTAGCAGAAGAGCTGTACTTCACTTTCCTCCGCAACTACTCGTTTGCTGCCGAGGTTGGTGGACAAAGCGAAACTGCCGTGAATGATATGGTAACATACCATGATGGTGTTGACTACTATGGTGGCACTCTGGGCGAGACATATACACAGGAAGAGATTGATGCTGCCATCCCTGGTGACAATGCCTTCGGACAGACAGCAGGCAGTAACAAGAAACAGTTGGTTCCTTCAAACATTTACTATGTTTACATGAAGAATCCACAGAAGAACAGTTACTTTGCCAATCATGAAATGGATGTTCTTTATCTCTTCAACCCAGAAGCTAACGATCAGAAGTACAAGAGTGATTACAACACAGCTGAGAAGTTCTTTAAATTTATCCGGAACAAGTATCCTAACTCAGAAGTTGCTAACTATCTGCCTGCTGGCGACCCCGACGATCCCACTGGTACAGTAAAATATGAGATGAAGACAGCCAACTTTGGCGACAAGTATTGGAAAGAAGGTAACGAATATGCTGAGAACTCTGTACTCTACTCGCTCTATGGTTTCATCAAGGCTGATCGAGACAGCAAGAACACCTTCCAGATGAACCGTAATGGTGCTTACACAACCTTCGACATCACAGCTGAGCAGACTGATCTTCCCGTTGTACGTTATCTGATGCCGATTCCACGTGAAGCTATTACACGTTCTGAGGGTAAGTTAAAGAATTATTATGGTTACTAATAACTATATTTGAACAAGTTTATGAAAAAAATATTTTTATATTCGTTCGCATTGCTGGCCACTTTTTCCACCTTCTCATGCTCTGATAAGGACGAGGCCAGCTACGAAGCATCATCCGACCGACTGATGACACCGGTATTCCGTACCAACCGTACGGTGGCCAAAGGCGGAAGTGATCCCTATCTCTGTCAGGTGATTGGGCGCAACACTATGCAACTATATTGGTCACAGGTGAAAGGAGCCGCAGGCTACCAAATCAAGGCCTCTTATGAGCAAAGTGTCGCTACAGGTGATTTAGAAAAATGGGATGACCCCACAATGCTTGCGCTTGATACGATACTTTGGGGTGAGGAAAAAGATCAACTTCTTTTGGAGGACCTATTATTCTCCAAAACCTATCGCTTTGCCATCCGCGCTTTGTCAGACCGTGGTGAAGAACACAACTCTCAATGGTTCGGTACAGGAAATCTCCACCAGTGGACAGACATGGTGTATTATGATATGCTAGACAAATACAAAGTTCCAGCTATCATCGCTCAGAAGGCCAACGTTGAGAAGGAGGCTTTTGAACTCTATCTTGACCGTAATGAGAAAAAAAGTGGTACCCACGAATACACTCCAGAAGAGTTGGAAGACATGCATGAGTATTTCAACCTCATCACCGATAACTGGGGCAACAAGGTTTGGAAAGCTGACCGCCTTGTCATAGAACCTGCAGCATCCAATCCCGACGCAAAAGTTCCCGCTGATTTTAAGTATCCAGGCTATGCTATAGCAGACCTCTTCGGTGCAGATGGCACAGCAGTTATTAAGGTTGAGGGTCTGGATCAGAATTCAGTGTATAACCTCTACACATACGATGAATCTATTGTTGCAGAGAAAGCAAAAAAGGGTCTTGACATACAAAAATGTCTGAACTATGCTCAACAAAATCTCAACATCAGTGTGCGTACCAAAGGTGATCCTGGTGAACCCATTATCGTTGAGCCTATCCCACAAGACACTATGATGTACACTGACGGTGATGCCCAAAAGTCTATAGCTTTGCCCATCCCCGCTACCTCTATCCAGCCTATGCTGGAAGAATACATGAAGAGTAATTTGTATGCTGAGAACCAGACTTATTATCTCCGTGGTGGTGAATACTATTTCGTACGCGCTGGCTTGGAAGTGTATAAGGGCTTCAAACTGGCAACCCTTCCTGAAGACATTGCTGAAGGCAAGGGTCGTGCCAAGGTTATGCTCTACTATCCGCAGGTACTTGATATTAGCGGTGGTACATCGCCCTCACCAGCTATGTTCATGCTGAGCCGTAACCCAATTGGCTCTGAGAATCCAATGATTACCATTGACATTGATAAACTTGTACTGGAAGACATCGACTTCAGCATTCCATACGCTCGTAATATCGGTGATGGTTCGAATGTTGTTTCCAATAGCTACTTCATGAACATGTACTCTTCTGGTATGGGTTCTGTAGTTGAGGAAATTTCATTGAAGAACTGCTCGTTCCAAGGTATTGTCGGTGGTTTCTACCGCGTACAGGCCAACTATGGTGTAGTTATCAAGAACTTTATCATTGACAATGTTGACTTCTACAATGGTGGTTACTACTCTACCAGCGGTCGTCGTTACAACTGGTTCCATGCTAATCCTGACAAGAGTCCTCTCGTGAACATCTGGCAGAATTTCGTCATGAAGAATTGTACCATTTACGACAACCCACTGGGTTACATGTTCAACCACAACTCACAGAAATCCGTTGAATGGGCTCCAACCTTGCATTACAACATCACATTGGAGAACAACACATTCATCAACTTCAATACATGTAACGCAGGTAACTCGATGTTATTCAACACCCGTTGGATTCCTGGTGGTTCTTCTTATACTGTTAAGCGAAATCTCTTTATATTGACTCGTAATGATAACGATACAGAACGTACGATGGTTCAAGCTGGTTGCGATATCCGTACCATCAATGGCTCGGGTACAGTGACTCTCGATTTCGAGGATAACTACTCAACCAACGACAACTTGACCAACGGTCAAATCTGGAGTAATACTGCATCGGCATTCGACTACACTCAGAAGAATACCTTCGGAGCGATGGCTAATACCTATGACGTAACATGGGGTAGCGCAGGACAGGAAGGTCTGACTGTAAAGGTTGCTGAAATCTCTGCTAAAGACCTGATGGTTCAACCGAATCCACCTCATAAGTTTGATCCGGCCAATGTAAGTCACTGGGATCACCAGTGTGACGGTATCGATGGTACGGTGACCAACATAGACAAGCAGATTCGCGGCGACTACCAGCCTGGTATGGTTGACCTCCACTTCAAGAACTTCGATAACGTTCTCGTTGAAAAGGGAATCGGTGCTCCGAAGTGGCGTCAGAAGTAATTACAATAATTATTAAGTAGCACAAGCTACTCAATAATACAATAAGCGCTCCGAGGGCGGACTTCTAATGAAAGTCCGCCCTCGTTATTATGTTTCTCCATCGTTCCATAGTCAGAAACGAAGTGTTTCTCCGAGGGAAACACTGTGTTTCTCTAGGAGAAACAGATGCAAGAAGCTACTACTTACCTCCTACCCGATTTGGGTTGTGGTGTAATGCTATAGGGAGATGCTTCTGTCTGAGACTTTCGCAGATCTTCGGAGATTTCCATGAAGAAATCGTGCCCCAGAATAGATGACACCTTATATAATAAGGCTACTGAGACGTCTTCTCGTTTGAAGATGTCGTATATGTTAGTCCGTTCACAGGGAATCTTCGACGCCAGCCAACTTGCTGAACGTCCTTGCTCATCGAGCACTTCTTTTATTCTTTTGCCTATGTGCATAATCTTATTATATTAAGTCTAGTTTTGTGTATATTACTTTGTGTTTGGTTTCTTTTTCCTATCTTTAGTTTCTTTTGACGAGACAAATATAGTGTTTTATTCTGATTCCTACAACAAAAAACAAACGATAGAATATGTGAGTCCGCAAGTATTCTACAAATATTATTAGTATTTACAACAAACCGTTACTATTCCTATCATTTTAGGGATTTCCTATCGATTATTTGGAAGTTTGAAGAAAAAACAGTACCTTTGCAGAGATATTAAAAACAAACTACTTAATTAACGAAGATGAAGCGATTTTTACGCAACTTCCTATTCATGATAACGATGCTGTGCAGTGTTACGACAATGGCACAGCGGGAATTGCTTGCCTTCCCTGGTGCTGAAGGTTTCGGACGTCACACCACGGGAGGACGAGGTGGTAAGGTATATCATGTTACCACCCTGGAAGACGACAATCAAAAAGGCTCGCTACGATGGGCTAACGCACAACCAGGGCCCAAGACCATTGTTTTCGATGTGTCAGGAACCATCTTCCTGAAGTCTCCCCTACACTTTACAGAGAACACCACCGTTGCCGGACAAACGGCTCCTGGCGATGGCATCTGCTTGGCAGACTATCCCGTTTCCGTAGGATCGAACAATATCATTCGCTATCTACGCTTTAGATTGGGAAATCGCCAAGTAGCTCACCATGAGGGCGACGGACTGGGAGGCAGCAGATGTCATGATGTCATAGTAGACCATTGCTCTATCAGTTGGTCTATTGACGAGTGTCTGTCCGTATTTGGCAATCAGAACTTCACAGTGCAATGGTGCATCGTAGCACAAAGTCTGAACAATGCCGGCCACAAGAAAGGCAAGCACGGATATGGCGGCAATTGGGGAGGAAGCGGAGCCTCGTATCATCACAACTTGATAGCTCATCACACCTCTCGCACACCCAGACTCGGTCCTAGTGCCTTTACCCAAGAGGACGAGCGAATGGACCTTCGCAACAACGTCATCTATAACTGGACGGAAAATGGTTGTTATGGCGGGGAGGCCATGACGGTGAACATCGTGAACAATTACTATAAGCCAGGACCTGGTACACCAACTGATTTGCGTGGCATGCGTATCGCAGCGCCCAACATCAGGACATCGCAATATACGCACCATGGGACTGCTCGTCCAAATGTGTGGGATAAGATGTGGCACGTTTGGGGAAAATACTATGTTGATGGTAATGTGAACTCGAGATACCCAGAGGTGACGCTCCACAACTGGGATTATGGTGTATGGAACCAGATAGACCGCAATGGGAATGATGGGACCTACACGGCAACCACACAGGACACCATCCGAATGCGAGAGCCTATGCCCTTTGCTCCCGTTACCACTCACTCTGCCGAAAGAGCCTACGAGTTAGTACTTGAGAAGGCGGGAGCCAGTCTACATCGCGACCAACTGGATGCCATCATCGTCAAAGATGTTCGTGAGGGCAAAGCCACCTTCACAGGAGAAGGTTGTGCCCCAGGCATTATCAACACGCAGAACGACGTGCATATCGGCACGAGTCCTTGGCCTGAACTGAAAAGCAAGAAGGCACCAAAGGATAGCGATGGCGACGGCATACCTAACGAATGGGAACGTCGTCATGGGCTTAACCCCAACAATGCTGCAGATGGCAACCTGACAGACAAAAATGGTTATACCAATCTGGAGAAATACCTAAACGAAATAATAACAATAAAATAAAACACATCATGATGAATTTATTATCAAAGTCGCTGACTATAGCGCTGTGTATCTTCTGTAGCAACACACTGATGGCACAGGTAATCAGCTTCTCAATGGACGAAGAAGCTACAAGTAAGAACACCCCAGAAGGATGGACAGAGGTGCAGTTGCCTCAAAATCTGCCAGCTTTTACGGAAGCCAACACCTTTTATATCACTAATTATGGTGCTTCAACGGAATCGGCAGACAACACCACAGCTATTCAGAACGCACTGAATGCTGCCAATAGTGCAGGTGGTGGCATGGTGGTTATACCTGCTGGAGAATGGTTGAGCAACACCATTCAGGTAGGTTCAAAGACCGTACTACATCTTTGTGCCGGTGCTACCTTGAAATGGCTGTCATACGATAACCGCAGCCACACGGATGGAAACAATTTCATTATTAATAAAGGTACACCAACAGACGTTGTGATAGAGGGCGAAGGTAATACCTCCATTCTGGATGGACAAGGAGCCCCTTGGTGGGAGCATTACAAGGATTCAGGCGTGAAGCGTGGTGCCATGATTCGTTTCGGCAATGGCAACCGATTCCTGTTCCGCAACTTCCGCATTCAGAATGCCCCTGGTGCCAACCTGACCGTGGGACAATCAGGCAGAGGAACCAATACCACTGTACACGACATTGAAATCAAGAACCCTTCATCCACTGCCAGCACTCCCTCACACAATACTGACGGAATACCCATTTGGACACAATATGTAAACATATACAATTGTAATATTGATACTGGCGATGACAACGTAGTAACGGACAGTGAAGCCCGATACGTTCACGTATGGAACTGCAATTTCAAGGCAGGTCATGGTGCTTCTTTCGGTAGCTATACCGTGAACATGCACCACATCATTTACGAGAACCTGACCTTTGATGGTACGGATTGTGGTTTCCGTTTGAAATCGAACAGAGACCGTAGTGGCGATGTACACGACATCATTTTCCGCAATTGTACCATGAATAACGTAGAGGCTCCTATCAGCATGACTGCTTGGTATGATGACACTCCCGACCTCACATCGCCAGCTCAAGCAAAGATATCAACTACCCCCGAGTTCCATAATATTCTGATACAGAACGTCACTGCTTCTGGCTATACAGGTACCAAGAACGGCAACGACAAGAAATATAATGGTATTCAGATTGCAGGACGCCCAGAAAGCTACGTATATGATGTAACCTTCGACAATGTGCAGATTTCGCACAGAAACGGTGTCAGATTGTTCTTCTGCAAAGACATCAAGTTCATTAATGGCTGCACATTTACTTGGGAAAGAGGCAATAAAACGGCAAAAGCTACTGATCCAGATATGAGTGCAGTGATAGAACACGAGCATGAAGCCTCCTACACATGGAACCAGGAGCCAAGCGGTGTTGGTGTCATTCATGTAGGAAACAGCTCAGAATCTACTACCTACACCTTGCAAGGTGTCCGTGTTGACAATCCTACTAAGGGAATCTATATTCAGAACGGGAAAAAGATCATCATTAAATAACAACAACATGAAAAAACTACTAGCTACACTAATGACTATGACAGCAATGAGTATGAGTGCTCAAATGCTGCCTTACCAGAATGCTCAGTTGACAGCCGAACAGCGCGCTGACGACTTGTTAGGACGACTGACACTGGACGAGAAAGTGAAGTTGATGATGGACACATCACCAGCTATTCCACGACTGGGCATTCCTCAGTTCCAATGGTGGAACGAGGCACTGCATGGTGTGGGACGCAATGGCTATGCCACTGTATTCCCCATCACAATGGCAATGGCAGCCTCATGGGACGATGCTTTGGTGCACAAAGTGTTTACCGCTGTCAGCGACGAGGCTCGCGTGAAGGCCCAACAGGCTAAGCGTTCTGGAAATATCCAGCGCTATCAGAGTCTGTCATTTTGGACACCCAACATCAACATTTTCCGCGATCCTCGTTGGGGTCGTGGACAAGAGACCTATGGCGAAGACCCGTATCTTACCACTCAAATGGGACTGGCTGTGGTGCGCGGTCTACAAGGTGTTGGCTATCAGGGCGAAGACTTGGGCGTGAGCAAATATCGTAAGTTGCTGGCCTGTGCCAAGCACTTTGCTGTGCATAGCGGTCCTGAGTGGAACCGTCACACCTTCAATATAGAAAACCTGCCTGAGCGCGACCTCTGGGAAACCTATCTGCCCGCTTTCAAGGCTTTGGTGCAAGAAGGAAACGTGGCTGAGGTGATGTGCGCCTATCAGCGCATTGATGGTGACCCCTGCTGTGGTAATGCCCGTTACGAACAGCATATTCTGCGCGACCTTTGGGACTTCAAAGGACTGATAACCAGCGACTGCGGAGCCATTCGTGACTTCCTGCCCAAATGGCATAACGTATCAAAGGACAATGCTGCTGCTTCCGCAAAAGCCGTGCTGTCTGGCACTGATGTGGAATGTGGCTCGGAATATAAGAATTTGCCTGCAGCCATCAAGCGTGGCGACATCAAGGAAGCCGACCTTGACAAGAGTCTGCGACGCCTGCTCATCGCCCGCTTTGAACTGGGCGACTTCGACAGTGACGATGCAAACGCATGGACTAAGATACCAGAAAGTGTCATCGCTTCGAAGGAACATAAGAAGCTGGCATTGGATATGGCTCAGAAAAGCATTGTATTGCTGAAAAACAATGGAGTATTGCCATTGACTCAATCGCAGCCCGAAGAACTGGTGGTAATGGGACCGAATGCCAACGATTCTGTGATGATGTGGGGCAACTATTCAGGCTACCCCACCCGTACCATTACCGCCCTGGAAGGTATCAATAGATATTTCAAAGCACAGACACCCACAGCCAAGGTTCGCTATATCCAAGGCTGCGGACTGACCCGTAACGAATCATTCATCAGCCGTTTCGATAAGGTACAGGGCCCCTTGGGATATCAGGGTATGCAAGCCATCTATTGGAACAATACCGAGATGAAGGGAGAGCCTGTGACTACCGTTCACATCAAAGATCCCATTCACTTGAGTAATGGTGGCAACACCGTGTTTGCCCCAGGCGTAAACTTAGAGAATTTCTCTGCTCGTCTGGATGGTATCTTCAAACCCACTGAGGATGAAACGCTCATCTTCGACATCAGTGCAGATGACAAAATGCGATTGATTGTGAACAGTGACACATTGGTTGACATCTGGAAGGTGCGCCATCGTATTCAGGGAGACAAGAAGGAACTGAAGGTGAAGGCTGGCGAGCACTATCGCATCCAGATAGACTACGTGCAGGAAACGGGTTATGGTGCCTTGAACTTCGACATCAAGAAGAAGGTAAACCCAACCCAACAGGAATTGTTGGCACAGATTGGCAATGCAGAGACCATTATCTTCGTAGGTGGCATCTCGCCCAGTCTGGAAGGTGAGGAAATGAAAGTCAGCGAACCCGGCTTCAAGGGTGGCGACCGTACCAGCATCGAACTGCCTCAAGCACAGCGCGACATGCTGGCCATGCTCCACAAGGCAGGCAAGAAGGTTGTCTTCGTCAACTGCTCTGGCTCTGCAATGGCACTGACTCCAGAACTTGAGACCTGCGACGCCATCATCCAGTGGTGGTATGCTGGAGAACTGGGTGGATCAGCATTAGCTGGTGTTCTTATGGGTGACAGCAATCCTAGCGGTAAACTACCCATCACGTTCTATAAGAGCACCGAAGAATTGCCAGACTTCCTGGATTACACGATGAAGAACCGTACCTATCGCTATTATACAGGCGAGGCACTGTTCCCCTTCGGTTTCGGACTGAGCTACACCACCTTTGCCATCTCAAAGCCAGTCTATAAAAATAACAAGGTACGTGTGACCGTTAAGAATACTGGTGCTCGCAAGGGATTGGAAACCGTACAGGTTTATGTTAGGAACATGGCAGACAAGCAGGGTCCACTGAAAACTCTGAAAGCCTACAAGCAAGTAGAAGTGGAGGTTGGCGAAAGCAAGGTGGTAGATATCGACTTGCCCCGCAACAGCTTTGAGGGATGGGACGAGCAGACCAACACCATGCGTGTCGTACCAGGAAAATACGAGCTGATGGTAGGTTCGTCGAGTGCCGATAAGGATTTGAAAAAGGTGGTTGTTACAGTGAAGTAATCAACCACCCTACATATACCAAATAAAGTCCTAAGAGTAAAGCACCCTCCCAACGCTCCACCGTATAACGGGTACGGGAGAACAGCCATACCAGGACTACCGATAAGAGCATCACTGCCAAGTCAATGGTGGTGATGCCTTCTATTTCCAACGGACTGATGGTTGCTGTCAGTCCTAAGATAAGCAGAATGTTAAAGACGTTTGAGCCTATCACATTACCGATAGCAATAGCCGACTGACCTTTACGCGCTGCTACCACACTCGTTGCCAACTCTGGCAACGATGTTCCACCGGCTACGATGGTCAGACCTACCACGCCCTCACTGATACCCAGCGACAATGCCACATCGGAGGCTGAATCGACAAACAGATTACTGCCAATGACCAAGCCTGCCAGTCCGAAGACAATAAAAAGGATGTTCTTCCAAATAGGTGATGTCTCCTTGACGGTTTCGCTACTTCCCGTCTTTGCCTGCATCAACGTATAAGTCATGAAGACCGCAAAGCCCAGCAACAGGATAATACCATCAAGACGTCCGAGGAAACTATTAAATGCCAGTAAGATGAGCAGGACAGAGGCAGCGACTGAGAAAGGGATATCCTTCTTCACTGTTGATGGACTGATGGTCATAGGAGCAACCATTGCTGCACAACCCACAATGAGCATGCAGTTCATCGTGTTTGAACCAACCACATTGCCCACAGCCAAATCGGGTGTTCCGTTCAGGGCAGACACCAGACTGACAAAGAGTTCAGGGGCTGAAGTACCTGCAGCCACAATGGTCAGACCAATGATAATCTCAGGCACATTCATCCTTCTGGCCAGTGCCGCAGCACCTTCCGTCAGCTTATCGGCACCAAACAGCACCAATGCTACACCCAGGATAATAAAAAGAATATCAAATATCATCTTCGCTGTCGTCAAAGTCAAAGTCGAAATCACCATACCCCTCCAGCGATGGACCTACAAATTCGTCCAATGCACGGCGGTCTTTCTTTGTGGGACGACCCGTACCACGCTGACGGTTCACAAAACCACTGATACGGTTCATCTCCAGCAATTCATACTGGTCGGCAGGAGTCACATTTTCATAAATCTCAGGCAACAGCTTCGCCCCTACCCTTTGCTCGATGGTCTTCAGAATCTTAAACGAATACGTTACAGGCGGTTTGCGAACACTGATCACCTCGCCCACCTTCACCATTCGGGATGGTTTAACATTCATCCCTTGAATGGTGACACGACCGTTTTTGATAGCATCAGCAGCTATTGAGCGTGTCTTGAAAATGCGAGCTGCCCACAACCACTTGTCTACTCTTGCTTCTGTTGTTTCTGCCATAAAGGGGTCTTGCCTAATTTGTTATATTGGTTCATTGTGATGTCAATGCCTGCCAACACAAAGCTCTTGACGATGTCAACCGCCAAGTCGATACTGGGCTGCAGATGCTCCTTCTCCTCTGAGGAGAAACGGCCCAACACATGGTCTATCTGAGAACCAATGGGATAATCGTTGCCGATACCCATTCGCAAACGGGCATAATTCTGGCCGATAAGCTGCTGGATATGTCCCAGTCCGTTATGTCCGCCATTAGAGCCATTTGCCTTCAGACGGAAAGCGCCTAAGGGCAAAGCCACATCGTCACTGATAACAAGCAGACGACTTTGGTCTATATTCTCCTGATTTAACCAATAGCGTACAGCATTACCACTCAGGTTCATGTATGTTGTTGGTTTTAACAGGAACACTTTACGACCTTTCAGCGTCGTTTCTGCCAGGAAACCATAACGGCGATCGGCAAAAACGATATTGGACGCCTTAGCAAAAGCGTCCAATACCATAAATCCAGTGTTGTGGCGGGTCTCGGCGTATTCATCGCCAGGATTACCCAAGCCTACAATCAAGTACTTGTCCATAATTACTCAGCGGCAGCAGCCTCAGCAGCAGCCGAACGAGAAGCACGTGTAGCCTTAACAGAGCATACGATAACCTCCTTAGGAGTAGCAATCTCCAAGCCCTCGAAGCTCAGTGAGCCAACCTTGATAGCCTTACCCAGCTGCAGCTCGGTAACGTCGATATCCAGCTTCTCAGGAATGTTCTTGTAAGGAGCTGTAACATTGATCTTACGGATAGAGAGGTTCAGACGACCACCATCGCGAACACCCTGAGCGTGACCAGTGATGTTAACAGGAATACCAACGGTGATAGGCTTGGTCTCGTTGATCTCGAAGAAATCAGCGTGCAGCAAAGCATCAGATGTTGGGTGGAACTGGAGTTCCTTGATGATAGCCTTGTGTTCAGTGCCGTCAATGTTCAGGTTTACTACATATACATGAGGAGTGTAAACAGCCTTGCGGAGTTCAGTCATAGGAGCCATGAAAGCAAAAGCCTCGGGCAGACCATTCTCACCCTTCTTCTCACCATACAGATTGCAGGGAATCATACCCTCCTTGCGAAGCATCTTTGAGGCCTTCTTGCCTACGTCGGTGCGCTTCTTACCACTTACGTTAATCTCTTTCATAATTAATAAATGTGTTACTCTAAAATTAAGTTATTTTGCTTAATTCACCATCACACGATGCGAAAAGCGGGTGCAAAGGTACGAATAAGTGAGCAAAAAACCAAAGAAAACGCGAATTTTCTTTGGTTTTTCGAACGAAAGTGCCTCGACCGAGGATCAAAGGTACGAATTTTCCTTCACTTTACAGTGGATAATCCTCGAAAGCGTACAGCACGGTGCTCAGATAACGCTCACCGGTATCGGGCAACAGCACCACAATCTTCTTACCCTTGTTCTCCGGACGCTTCGCCACCTGGATAGCTGCATAGAGCGCAGCACCAGCAGAAATACCTACCAACAGACCTTCGCTCTGCGCAATCTCACGACCAGTACGGATGGCGTCGTCGTTCTCTACATCGAACACCTCGTCAATCACGTCAGCATCATAGGTCTTGGGAATGAAACCAGCACCGATACCCTGAATCTTGTGAGGACCACTCTGACCGCCGTTCAACACGGGGCTCGACTTCGGCTCTACGGCGATAATTTTCACGTTGGGGTTCTGTTCTTTCAGATATTTACCTGTGCCGCTGATGGTACCACCAGTACCTACGCCACCGATGAAAATATCTACCTGTCCATCGGTGTCGCGCCAGATTTCAGGACCCGTGGTAGCATAGTGCTTAGCGGGGTTGGCGCTGTTCTCGAACTGCTGCAGGATGACTGCACCGGGAATAGAGTCGCGCAACTCCTCGGCAGCGCGGATGGCACCAGGCATACCGTCCTTACCAGAGGTCAAGCGCACCTCAGCGCCGTAGGCCTTCACAAGGTTTCTGCGCTCCACGCTCATGGTTTCGGGCATGGTAAGGATAAGGTGGTAGCCCTTGACGGCGCTGACCAGTGCCAGTCCTACGCCCGTATTTCCGCTGGTGGGTTCGATGATGGTGGCACCGGGCTTCAAGATGCCTTTCTGCTCTGCATCCTCGATCATGGCCAGAGCGATACGGTCTTTCACGCTACCGCCGGGGTTGAAAAACTCTACTTTGACAATAACGGGTGTCTCAAGACCCTTTGCCTGTGAATATTTGTTGAGCTCTAAGAGTGGGGTGTTACCGACGAGCTCAGTCAGCTGCTTTGCAATTTTACTCATAATCCTTACCATTTTAAATGAATGATTTCTGGGTGCAAAGGTACTGCGGTTTCCGCACTCCCACAATCCCATGTCTTTGGCATTCGCATACCAAAAACATGGTATATTGCCAATAATCATTGTAAATCTTTGTCAACCATAGCCGAAACGCAAGAGTCGGACCAGACGTTTTCTGCCGTTTCGACCATATCGATGATGGTATAGATGGGTAGGATGATGCCGAGGATGGCCACGGGTGCGCCAATGCCCGACATGAGCGAGAGTGTTAAGAAATAGCAGCCCATAGGTACACCGGCATTGCCGACAGCGGAAACGACGGAGACGAGAATCCATAGCAGGATGGTGGGAAGCGTAAGTGCTATCCCTCCGTTCTGCATGACGAAGAGCGAGGTGACGAGGATAAAGGCGGCACAGCCGTTCATGTTGATAGTAGTGCAGATGGGCAATACGAAGCGCGAAATGTTCTTACGGATGCCCAAACGACGCTCAGCAGTGTCCATTGTGACAGGCAGCGTGGCGGCACTGCTCTTGGTGAAGAGCGCCATGAGTACGGCGGGCATCATGCGACCCAATACATGGATAGGATTGAGACCGCGTATTAATAGGAACAGGGGCAGGACAACGAAGAACTGGATAACATTGCCACCCAGCACTACGAGGACGTATTTACCTATGCTGTCGGCCACCACACCGGCCGTCACCTGAGCCGACAATTGTGCCGCAAAGGCTACGATGCCGAGGGGCAGCGTCCAGATAAGCCAATGGATGAGCAGGAAAAGCAGTTCTTGCAAGCCCATTAGGAATTTCACGACCACCGCCTTGTTCTCCGACTCCGGCAGTTTCGATAGTCCGATACCGACGGCAAAGGCCAGCAGGAGCAGCGAAAGCACATTGCCGTCGAAGAAGGGTTTGACAATGTTGTTGGGAACAATGCTGATGATGTGACCAATGTAGGATGTCTGAGGGCTGATGTCTGAGGGTTGAGTACCATTGTTGATGGTTTCGACGGGCAAGTTGCCTGGAGCTACCAACACATACAATACAGCACCCACAGCGGCAGCAGCGAAGGTGGTGAGTAGGGTATAGGTCAGCGTATGGCCAAAGATACGCCCTGAACCTTTCGAACCAAAGGTGGCAAAGGTGGTGATGACCGCCAACACGATGGTGGGTACGGCCAGCAGCTGGAACAGTCGCGTATAGACCGTTGCCACGAAATTCATTACATCGTCGAGCCATGCGATGCCAAACAATCCTAATATAGCACCCACGATGAGTGCTCCAATCCAAATAATCGCTTTCTTCATCTTATAGTTCAAACGAAAGATTCACGTATATATTGCGTCCCTTCTGCGGAATATTGCACCAGTCAGCATAGGTGGTGTAACGTTTGTCGAAGAGGTTCTCGATGCCAGCACGGAGTGCTAATTGTGAATGATGAATGGAGACTTGAT
>JAEEGH010007365.1_pt1 | contig 26537 bp, 17 predicted proteins | sample 9134181 | NCBI WGS metagenome assembly JAEEGH01 (sample SAMN16246544, study PRJNA631951) | gut metagenome | biome: gut microbiome; feature: rumen; material: DP-attached | host: Bos | place: Iran: Karaj | collected 2018-10 | reverse complement strand
AAGGCTTGAGGTTGAACAGTTCGCTCTTCTTTCCCCTGACTTCTCCGTTCCTGGCGCGCTCATCCTTTTGCTTCAGGGTTTCTCTGTTTGAAGTCAGAATAAACCTGGCTCCTTTCAGCTTTTTGGCTTCCTCAAAACGACCCTCATCGGCCAGTCTCCTGCACTCATCCTTCCTTAAGTTGCCTGTCACATCCTCGAGGAAATGCTTGACGATGTGGAACCTGTCAAACACTACATCATTTTCGATATTATTTTGGTTGTTTCTCCTCACCTCGTTGATGAGTATCTGGCGTAACATGCAGGCTTGCACCTTCTCCGACACCAGTTTTGGGTTTGTTTTTTGAACCAATGGGACGACTGCGCTTTTTTTTCTCTCGACTGGCTGATTTGCTTCTGCAGTCTCCCGTGCAAAGGTCTTTGGACAAAGGTGAAATGGACTATCGGGAGATTCTGGATTGGCTCACAAAAACAAACTCAAAACAAATTTAAAATTGTACAAAAAAAAACAACGGTAAACTGTGAGAATAGTTCTTTAAGAGGAACTTGTAATGTCTGTTATGAAGTTTTTATGACTGGATAAATATAATAGATTTAAAACAAAGATTTAGTCTTTAGAGAAATACATAACAAAGTCTTTTCAAACACTTCTTTTTAAGGTTCAAATATGGCAAGATGGGCAAATACAAGAATCGGCAATCGAGTATTGTCACAGGCTGAATATGATCAGGTAGTGGGTTGGACCCTTATAGTTAATATATGTGTTTATTTTTGTTGGCCATTGGTAAAAGTCCTTGCTAAAATTCTGTTTTATTTATCGCCTGGTATTTTATTTATCCATTTATATAGACTTTGCTTTGATGCGTCTTTTTTATCACTTTTTGATTCGGCTGCGACAACAGAGATTGTTAGAAACAATTTTATAGTAATGATAGTGAGTGCAATAGTTATTCACCTTTGTTTTTATATTCTTGTTTTTTTGTTTTGGCTCTATAAGAGAAGATACTCAAGTGAAAGAGATCAGTTGGAATGTGAACAACCATTTGAAGAGGATGATGGAAGTTCTGAATTAGATGAATACCATGATAATTTAAAAAAAATTCACAAAGTATTTAGTTGGTTATGTTTTGTTATAGCTGTTGTTTTATTTTTTTCGGAGTACAGTAATTTGGATAAAAGATGGTGTATTGATAAAGAAGTTAAAGATCATACAGCATGTCGAATAGCAGCAGAGGAATATTTGTTTTTTCGTGATTTTTTAGTTTTACTAAAAATATATACTCGTGAGAAAGATAATGAAAAGTTAAAGGAGTACGAACTTAGATTTCAAAATCTATGTAGAGATGGAGATGAATACGATGAATTATCCTGTGAATTTCGGAACAAAGTTGAGCAAATACTTCAGAATGAGGGTGAGAGACAGAAAAAGACAGGGAAAAATTAGAGTATTACCCATATATGTCCTTAAGCCGTTTTTCAAACTCCATAAAACAAGTTGTAGTCTGGCTTGAGAGGGGGCTGCGGACAAAAAAACTGAATTAAACATCCAATCCAACCTCGCTCTAATACTCAAGGGATCTCGATAACTCGAGGTCCATTTTAATTTCACTCCTAGATGAAGTATTACCGCATCTGAAAATTCTCCTGTAATAACGGGCATTTGCGAGAGTTCCATACATGAATCTGTTTCCACATACCGCAGAGGAGCACACGGCAAAACATTATAAGGTTTGTAAGCTTGGATCCTGCTATATTCAGTTCCTTTTACCTTGTTTTTCCTGCCAGCAGGTTTTTTTATACACAAATCTGTAACACGGTCACGGACTGTCAGTTCATTAAAAAAAATGGCGGTTTGCTCATATTGTGAAACCGGAATGTTTGGTAAGTTCTGAATTTTGGCTAAAATGTCGAATTGCGTTAAGTATTCCACGATTACCACTTTCTGTCAGAAACGATCGCAAAAAGTTTAAAAATCTAAGGTAACATATTGATTTATAAAGATTTTGAAAAAATAAACAAAAAGCTTTAATCATCCTTTTGAAATGCGTGATGTTTCCAATGTAACTGACATGGCGGGCATGTTTCCGGGAGCGGTTCCCTTTAATCAGGATATAAACGGATGGTTTAAAAACATGAAATATTTAGATCCGGATAAATTTTTAACCGGTGCCGTATCCTTCACTCGTGATAATTGCGTCCGGTGGTTCGAAAAATACGGCAGAAAATAGTATTTCCTGCATTCAGCACGGCTTAGGAGTGTGAAAGGTCAGCTTTTTTAACGGTTCTGATAAGACAGTTTGTAGAGGAGTTTAAATAATGGCGGGCGTACTTGTTTCTTTTTTAGGCATATCTGCATACCAGCGTTTCAAATATAAATTCTCCGGAAGACATGATGAGACGGTTGAAGCTAATTATGCTGCAACAGCGGTTGCTGCATATATGCAAAAGAACGAGCAGGTCCGTATTGACAGAATGGTGATTGCCGGAACCTCCCGCAGCATATGGAATAAGCTTACGGAATATTTATCCGATATGGCCGCGGAAATGTTCGGAAATACAGCGGAATCCCGTAGTACCGCACTTGAACTCAGAAGTGCCGATATCGTCAGTTTAAATAAAAGGATATCAGAATTAAGCGCTGACGAAGCTTCTCTGGCAGTGCTTCTTCCTCAGCTTGAGAGTTATATCAATCAGGCTTTAAGCTCCGTAAAGCTGGAGGTTACTCTTGTTATTCATCCGGAAAATTTTTCGCTGTATGAAAATCAGATCATGCTCATAGACAGGTTTCGCAGTCTGAAATTTCTGAACTCTGACTGTGAAATTTATCTTGATATAACTAACGGTCTGAGGATTATGCCTTTTGCCGTTTTTGCCGCCTTTCAGTGCCTTTGCAAAATAAACGGTTTTAAAATCAAAAGAATTTTTTATCTTCCTGAATTTATGCCTCCTTCAGAGACGTCGGAAAGACTTGATGCAATAGAGGAATGTAAATCGGCACTGAGATTTCTTAAAAAAACACAGCCGGACAGATACAGGCAGTCTCTCGAGGAAATTAAAAGTTATCTTTCGGAAATTAAAAGCTCGGATACGCTTCAAAGAAGGGAAAACTCTGTTAAGGAAAGCAGTGTCTGTCTTCTGGATGTTGCCGAAACTATTTTAAGCAATTCATCAATGATAGATAAATTTCAGGTATCAGCGGATCCTGCAGTTTTTGCCGGAGCTGTTGATTGTCCAGAATTTAAAGTAAGGATGGAAAACAGTAAAAATCTCAGGGATATTTCATTTCATCTCGGCATGGGACAGTATCAGTACGCCTCGGAACTGATTTCTAATTACGGCAGGGATATTGAGCGAAGTATCGGGAATTCAGATATTTCCGGACTGCTTCATCGTTTTTTTTCCTGGGCAAAACCTTTCAATAATACCGGCACGAATAAACAAAAGGCGGTACATCTTAAGTCTCTGGCATCTTTCTATCTGTATTGTCAGAACTATGTGCAGGCAATTAATGCTGCGTATTCAGCTGTATACAATTATGAAATTCCGATTTCGAATTTCCAAAATGAACAGCAGCAGAAATCCAGAATAAAAAAGATATACAGCAATTCTGACAAGTTTATTGACTATCGGGCGATGCTTGTGCATCTTCAGGACAAGTCTGTTGCACTCAAGTCTCCCGGCAGCAGAATAGCAATGGCATTTGAGGAAAAAGAAGGAAAAATAGATTCCGGACTTTTCCAGGATATGGTATCTGAATCAATAGAATCCATGGGCGTAAAAAAAATCCGGAATGAAAATAAATCCCGTCATGTTCTTATAACCTTTATAGGTTCCGGGGATTACGGCCGCTGTGATTATAAATACATCAATCCGTTTCATTTAGAAAATGACAGCCTTGAAATATCCGGCAGCAGGATGGTGGGAATCACACTTGCCAGAAAATTAAAAAACAGTTTAGATGAGGATCTTTCCCTGCTTGTCGTCTGCGGAACATATTCAAGTAACTGGAGTATTGTAATGCAGTCCTTTGAAGCTGAATTCACGGATAAAATTCCGCCGGAGTATATGGCGGAATTTTCAAAGCTCAGGAATCTTGTTGCAGAGCGCCAGAAAGACAAATCTCCTCTTACAAAGAATGATTCCATGGATTTGGCGGCATTTTTCGATAAAGCCGGCTCTTTTTTGGGTTTTGAATTTAAACTGATTTTTATTTCTCCTGAAATTTCTAAAAAATCGGTTCAGCTGTCGCTTCAGAATTCACTTGGCACGCTGCTTAGACAGAATGATGAACTGTCATTTGATATTACTCACAGTTACCGTATTATTCCTATTCTTGTTCTCTGTTTTTCCCAGTATTACGGATCTTTGCTCAATACAAAAATCAGGCATATTTTCTACGGTGATATTCAGCCGGAGCGAGATTTCAACTTTCTTAACGTTCTTAAATCATCTCAGCTTGAGGATGACGCTGTATTTAATGACATCATGTCAAGAATCAGGAACAGCGTGCTTTCCGGAATTGATGGAAAACTCCCTCTGACAGGTACTGTCTATGAAATGAAGAACATAAGTAATCTTATGCGTTACTTTTCAGCCATAAATCAGTTTAAAACCACCGGAAATCTGATGTTTTTAAAAGCCATGATGAAAATTGAATTAAGAAAAAGACGCCCGGATCTTTTTTACAGTTTTATAAATGGAGCATTTATGAAAAATTATATGCTGATTTCCAAAAGCTGTACCTACCTTAAACCTGTTCTTGATGAATTGAAGCAGCAAATTAAGGATCCGGTAATGTCATTTCTAAGAGGTGATATTTTAGATAATCTTTCATCTCTTCCTTATGACTCCGAGGATAAAACATCCGGAATTACCTCCAAACTCAGATTTTATATTTATCAGGCTGACATGCATCTGAAATATGAGAACATACACATGAGTCTTCTCTACTGTTACCAGTGCATGCTCTATGTAGGTGATATATTATGGAGAGAAGGCAGATCATCTTTGCAGAGTAAGGGTATCACCGCCGGTGATGACGGGAAGCTGATCTTCAGGGGCCGTCACAACAGGGCGGTAATCTGCCTGTTTAATATTGCGTTAAACAATAGAAGCGCCGGGGATATCGTTTCTCATTTTAATGATTCAGACAAAAATTCGGGATGCGCTTTTTATGCCGCTGCATGCTTTAGCCGAAAAATCTGGCAAAATATCCGTAATGCGCGCAACTCGATTTTTCATTTTAATACTTCCGAATATACTGATTCTGCAAAAGTAAAAAATGCAGTGCAGACGGCTGTTAATACAATTATTAATTTTTCACGCATTCTTGAAGAAGAGCGGCCGGATTAGGCGATTGGTTTTTAAAAGTTAATATAAAAAAATTTTGAACAGGAGAAAATGATATGCATTTTTTTACACTCGGCAACAGCGTTAAGATCCCGGCAGTCGGTTACGGAACCTGGCAGTCGCCGGACAGTCAGATCACAGTAAACGGCATAAAGGCCGCTGTATCCTGCGGATACCGTCATATTGATACAGCATCTATTTACGGAAATGAAATAAGTGTGGGGCAGGGCGTTTCTGAATGCGGAGTTCCGAGGAGCGAACTTTTTGTTACAAGCAAGGTCTGGAATTCAGATCGAGGCTATGAGAAAACTCTTGCCGCCTTTGAAAAATCACTTTCAGATCTCGGACTGGATTATATTGATCTCTATCTTATCCACTGGCCGGCATCAGAACATAGATTTGAGAACTGGAATGAAATTAATCTTGGTACCTGGAAGGCTATGACGGAACTTTACAAGTCTGGCAGGATCAAGGCAATCGGAGTATCCAATTTTAAACCTCATCACCTTAGATCCCTTATGGAAACCGAGATCAAACCAATGGTAAACCAGATTGAATTTCATCCGGGCTTTACACAGAGTGAAACAGTTGAATTCTGCAGAAGCAACAATATTCTTGTGGAGGGATGGTCACCGCTCGGTACCGGAAGGATGCTTAATAATCCTGAACTTATGAAAATTGCAGCAAGTTATAAAAAATCTGTCGCTCAGGTCTGCATTCGCTGGTGCCTGCAGCATAATGTTCTTCCTCTGCCAAAATCTGTGACACCGGCGAGAATAGCTGAAAACTTTTCAGTTTTTGATTTTAACCTTGAAAAGGCCGATATGGATCTTATAGATGCCATGGAGAATTTCGGCGGTTCCGGTTTAGATCCGGATTATGTTGATTTCTAGCAGTTTGTCAGGATTTTTTTGCAGCATATCTTAACAGGATGCATATTTTGTTTCTTTTTGTTTTTCGGAGATGAAAATGAAGGGCGGCAGAACGCATAAAGAGGATTTTGCGAAGTGTTTTTAAAGCAATGTACTGCCGGATCTGTTGTTGAATTCGGAAAATATTATGATCAGAATAATGTCCGCAAAGAGCCGCTGAAATGGCTGGTGACAGCAGCCTGTGACGGCAGAGCTCAGCTGATATCAGAGAAGGCGGTAGACTGCAGAAAATATCATGAAAGTTATACCGGTGTAACCTGGAGGGAATGTTCTCTTCGCAGATGGCTGAATGATGATTTTTTTAAAGCCTGCTTTGAGCCGGATGAACAGATCAGAATTCTAACAACGAATCTCCCTAATAATGCCGGTGAGAATACTGATGACAAAATTTTCCTGCTTTCTGTTGATGAGGTAAAAACTGTTTTTAAAGACAGGTTTGAAAGACAGTGCAGAGCTTCCGGTTATGCCATAAGTAACGGTGCAACTTTGAATTGTTGCGGATATTGCAGCTGGTGGCTTCGTTCCCAGGGCCGCTATGAATTTTATGCGGGTCGTATTGACGGAGACGGAACCATTCTCGGCGATGGACATTACGTCGATTTTGGAAGCTGCTCTGTAAGACCTGTTCTTTGGCTGAATACGGAACTTCAGACACCTTTATGATTTTCTGCTGAAGGGTATTATGAGAAAACAGGCTCGTCTGGCAGACAGAAAAAAAACAGGAAAAGTATTAATCCGTTATTATGGCCTGGATCAGCTTTTTTAATCATTGGTATAGTACAGACCTGCGGCTTAGGTGCGGATAACTTTTCCTGTGTCGGTGGTTCTCAAGGGTGAGGCATTTAAAAATGCCGGCGCCGGCGAGTCGGACATTTTCCCGCTACAGCGGCGTTTCCTTAATTTTCTGAACCAGTTTGTCGAATAAACTTTGAAACATTTTCAAAGCAAATTCATCCTGCCTGTTGAATAAATTAAACGAGGCGCTCTCATAAAATCTGTCTGACACTTCAATTGTTTTATGCCTACCGGTTTTATTGTTTGCGATGTCGAGTCTGACTGCATATTTATAACCGATGTCCTCTATAACCGACTGTTTGCTTTTTACTATTATCGTGGCGATTATTGAGGTTTCTATCTGTCCGTGAGAAATCCACAAATCGTCAATGCTGACTGTTATGTCAAGATTCTGCTGGTTAGGCACACGAGCCTGGTTCAATGCATCCTGAACCAGATTTTTAATATAGTCTGAAGTTTTATCCTTGTGCAGTATATTGGCAAGGTGCAGCCAGTCAACCATGAGGTAACCTATGGTGTTTTCCTTGGTTTCCTCGTTGATCGGTCTGTCAACAGTGATCCAGTAATTGTTAATGTTATTGAAATCAGTTCCGTTAACAATCCATTTTCTGTTATCCCTGATCCTGAATTTGGCCTTGATGGCTGAAGTATGAACAGGTAAATCCACCATCTTGGAGTAGTCGGCTTTTCTATACTCGATATGATCAGGTAAACTCATGGTGCACCCGTTTAAAAAAAGGACTCCTGCAAGGGCAATATACAAACAATTATTTCGAAACTCTGTCACAGTCCAGTACTCCTTTTTGTCCCTCTTCCTCAGAAACCAAATCTAAATATTTATCGCTGTAATAAATCTTTATGTAGTAGTTCTTGCCGGATTTGATATCAAATCTTACTGCTGACGATTTGATATCGTCGCCAATCAGTGTGGAAGTTAGTAATTCGCTTACTCCGGTTGTGTAGTTAACAGTGAATGCAGTATGTATTCCGGCTGGAAGCTGGGTGTAGTAGTATGATCCGCCTTTTATATCAACGGTGTTTTTATTATCTATTACCAGTGCGGGGGCTCTGCCTATGCCCAGGATATCTGTTTCGCGGTATACATACAGGCCGCCGTAGCCATCCTGGGGTTTGGGAAAAGTTTTTTCCAGACTCTGATTTTCCGGCACATTGTTATTCGTTGCACATCCTGTAAGGCAGCTGAGTGCCAGGCATCCCAGAACCAGTGCTGCGGTTTTTGGTAGTAATTTCATTGATCCTCCTCTGTTGAATCGCTTTACCAATCCTGTATTTCTGAGTGGATTATATGCAGGATAAACTAAAATTACTTTGCTGTCAGACGGTAAAGAGTTTTCTGTTTATTGAGAAAATATGAGCAGCGTCCTGTATACGTGAACACACCTTATGGTTTCTGCATATTTAAAGCGGTTCATTATATGGTCATACTGCTGTATCTATCATTGGAATTCCAGATCTTTTTCAAAGTCTGAGAAGCTTTATAGAAAGGTGTCACAAATTCGTTATCTGTGAATGATTTTTTCTTATTCTGCGTTCTTAAATTGAATGGATATCCCGTTACTCATGTTGCTGTGCATTATCTCTTTTCTTACTTGTAGATTCTTCTAGATATAGCTAAATCAAAGCCTGAGAGAATACCGGATACGCAGAGAAACCAGATATGAATAAAGTTCTAAAGGATGATTTCGAAAACGATTCTGTCAGTAGCCCCGAGTAACAGAATGATTGTGTAAATATTGAAGAACGGTGTTCATCCTATGCACCAGGGTCCTGTAGAACGACGATTATCTGCAATGCATTTATAATTACTCTTTCTGGGAAATCTGTTTAGGCTGTGCACTAATTTGTTTCTGTTGAAGATTTTCTGAAAATGCAGAGGATTTAAGGTAAATTTGATTGAATCCTAGAAAGTATAATTCTTAAAATCTAAACGCATGGAAGTTAAACGGCGTCAATTCCGCTTCTGGATTTCAGCCATTGATAAATTTCTTCAATACCATCATTTCTTTCATTGTGAATTTGAGTGGAGGTTACGAAGTATGTTACATCAGTAAAATTTGAATCAATCAGATTAACTGCATTTACAAATCCATGTTTTCGCAGGTAGTTGTGACATTTCTTGTTCATTTCCTGCTGGTTGATTTCAAATTCGGCCGCTGTACCTTTTTTACGGGTATAGGAACATCTTTTTTGTCGCTGTATAAGATTATTAAGTTCCATATCTTCTGCAGGTTCATCACATTTTGTAAGAACTATAACTGCAGGTTTTTGTATTGCCTTATCTATGTTGTTTCTGGTATACCCGAGTGTGCTGATAAAACTCCCCAGCATTTTTGATGTTTTATCAGGACCTTCGGTTATGCTGACTGTAAGTATATAAGCATCGCAATATTCATACTGGCTGATTTTTTCATCTGAATTATTGAGAAAGTAGCTTCCTGGTGCATCGATAAAGCAGATGGATGATTTTATCTCTGTTTTCTGCTCTTGATTTATGAGTTTTCTGTTAAGAAAAATCATTTTTGGATTAGCTCCAGATGTAGGAACAACATTACCTGTTTTCACAATGTCATTAATCAGTTTTTCTGATTTTTTCGGTTTTACTGCATACGTGTAATTATTTAAACTGCACCCGGACATCAGAAAAACATCTAAAATGTGTGCCAGAAGAGCTGTTTTCCCGGATCCTTCTGTTCCAACGAGGTGAACAAAATATTTTTTTCTGCCTGTAGGGTTGCAGAATGAAGAGCAGAATGTACATTTAACCTTGTAGTATTGCTTGCCCCACATATATGAGGTTCTCATTCTGTAACCGCAGGAGCATCGATGAGTGAATATTCCGTAGATGTTTGGAGAAAGATATTTGTGTTCTTCCTTGCAGTTTGGGCAACAGTAATTCTGGGCTTCAAACTTTCTGAAGCATTTTGGACAGTAATTGTGTAGGGGAAATATATAGTTGCAGGTAGAGTCTGTAATTCTGGCGATAAGAAGTATTGTGAGCGTCAGAATCGTGCAGATGATCAGTATACATGTATTTACAGCAAGGAATGCTGTTTCAAAAATAATTACTGGTAAAAGTACAAGAACAGCAAGAGGAGCGATACAGGTGTTGATAGATGTGGCAATGCCCGCTCTGTACAGAAATCCTGATAATCTTGAATTTTTTTCGTTCTCCAGTAAATCAAAGTATTTTGAAAATGCTCTGTATGCTGATTTGCCAATTGCTCTTATCTGTGCATAACACGGTCCGAGAAAATAATTGTATCTTGCGAATTTTGAATGACTGATATATTCGTGTGCGTAAATTTGGAATTCACGATCTGCGTTGAGGTTTTGTGCAACACTGTCATATACGATTTTCTTTACTGTTACGGCTGTTATAATTATGCTTTTGTAAATTCCGGTAAACAGACCATGAAGATAAGGTTTGAATAATACCAGTAGCACAGCTACAATAATTAACGCGAGTGTCTCTTTACTCATATCTCAAAGCCTGGGCCTTATTTTTTCAGTCCGAAGAGTCTGCCAACTGAGGACAGAAGATTTCCCATTACAGATCTGTCTGTTTTAGTAATTCTGTCAAGAAGCATTTTGTCATCCCTGCTTACTGTACCGTCTCTTAATATTTGCATCAGCTGGCAGTACTCAGCATGTGATTCTTTTTTGAAGGCAGATAATTCATTGCTGAATATGTTTGAGAGTACACTATTTTCTGAAGCTGGATTATGTTTTTCAATTAACTTCAGAGCAATGAGAATTCTGTCTGCAGCTTTAGCCGGATCCTTAACAGCCATCAGGATGATCCCTCTGGCAACCTGACTGAAGTATAAAGTGTTTCTGAAGAACACAGGCAGATATTTTTTAAAGAAATTAATATTGGTATTTGTAAGGAATAAATCAGCAATTGCCAGTATGTAACGCTGATCTTCAGATGAAGGGAAATTATGTCTGAACAGTGTGTTCATGATATTTTCATCCCATTCCCTACCGTTTCTGATGATATTAAGACCTATGATATGCGGGGATTTGAAAAGTTTAATATCCGATGATGACATGAGTGTTTCAGCAGTTCCGGTACTGTTTAGACTTAAAATATCAAGATTCATGTCACACAATGAAATAAATCTGCTGTAATCAAATATGTGATTATTTGGCTGCCGGGCTGATTCTCTGTGGTCTGGTGTACTATTTCCATCTGATTTTTCTGAGCTGACTGTTTCTCCGTGAGTGATGTTTTTATAAGAATTTATATTTGGGTATTTCGGTGCGATATTTAAACCGGCAGAGCTGAGTTCGTCACCGCCTTCAAAATTTTTGCCCGGTGATGCATCTCTGATCCTGCCAAGCTGCTTTATCATTTCGACCCTTGCTTTTGGAGCTGTTATGTTTTTGAAACAGTCGACCATGTTCATTGTAATTGCATCAGCTGTTTTCTGATGATCAAGTTCGCTGAATCTGATCCTGATATTCATGTAGAGTCTGGTTAAATCTGCCTTGAGAGTTTCTGCAGTGCCTGCGTTTGTATTTATCGGATTTATGCATTCGGATTCCAGTGGATTGACTATCGCCGGTCTGCCGAAGTGTTTACCGACTGTTTTGGAGAATTCTTCTTTTATGAAAATTTCGATTAGTGATTTCTGTTTTTCGCTGGCAATGGACAAATTTCTAATTTTGGTTCTAACTCTGTCAATTGCAGCTGCAATATTTTTTAAATGAACATTGCACGATAAAGAAAAGTGAATCTTCTGAGTTGCCGATATTATGGATTCTATCCTGTCAATATTTTCAGAATTTCCTGATAATTCAACAAAAGAAGAAACTGACTGCAAAAATGAAGGGATGTTTATTTCTCCGTAATCACTGATTTTTGACAGTTCAGAAAAAGCTTCTGTCATGGTATTTAAATCCGGTCTGTCTGTGAATCTGATGCAAATCAGATATGCATGCCATAATTTAAAAACTTTGTCATCAGGTATAGAAATTTTAAGATTTTGAAGAAATATGCAGTTAAAATTCTGGTGAAGTCTGTCAAAGGATGTTATACCGTCAAACCATGGATCTGAGATATCAAGACTGCAGTTGAAGGTTTCATTTATGCCGTCAAGAACAGCATAAGGTGAATTTTGCGATTCTGTTACGGCAAAATTTACTTTGTCATCTTTAACTGTCCCTACTATTCTTGCTCTTGTGCGTGTGTTGTTCCGCGGGTTTGAATATTCAAAACTTGTACATGTAAATCCATCACTGCCGACAGTACAGATGTTGTTTTCTGAAGCTTTGTCCAAGCGTGTTGCGAATGTTATGCTTTCCGCTATCCTTGGTGAAAAAGCAGCCTGTATTGCTCCTATCCAGAGTTCTATGTTTCTTGATGAACTTTCCTTTATAATCAGATAATTATATCTGGAATTCTCGGAAAAACTGTTCAGTATAAAGGCAACAGCTTTTTTGAGCAGGATCCTTTTGGCCGGGGTAATGAAACCGGAAAGAATTCCGAACCATGCATTTATAAAAATGCGTGCATCCGGCAATTCATTCCCTCCGGCAGATATTTTGGGGTTTTGTGTTTCGCTAACAGAGAAGTTTTCCAGATCTCGTTCTTCAAGAAGTGAAGGCGTGTTTTCGTAATAGTAGGCTTCTGGCCGGACAGAGGCTGTCCATACGCTCTCGTTTCCTATAAGGGATGAAGGATAGATATTCTCAAATGATCCTACCAGCAGCTGGTTGATGTAATTCCCCGGACGGTGAGAGTAATTTCCTTTTGCGGTACTGTCAAATTTAAAAGGATGAAAATTAAGCAGTGCATATTTCCCCGGCTGATATTCAGAATAGAGGTACGCATCATCCATAAAATCCGGATCGTGGTATGGAAGTCTGATTTGTGTCATTTTCTGCAGAGCTGCCAGCTCTGCTCCTGGACGATCATGAAGTTTTTGGGTGCAGGAGTATACTTTGAATCCTTCACTGGAAATACGGGCGCAATTTCTCTGCAGATTGAATCCTTCTCTGCATCTTGTATAGATGATTTCTGAAAACATTTACATACTCCGGATATCGTATGGAACCTGATGTGATAAACTTCAGTTTAAGAATCCCTGAAGTTTGAACAGCCACATAAGGGGATCAAGGACTCTGTGGGGTTTTATCGTTTTAGGGAGATTTGTGGAATCAACTGGCGGTGCACCGTAGCTTGAAACTCCGAAAATTTTGTATTCTTTAAAGTTTGAATCCAGCAGATTTATGAATGCTTGCTCTCCGATGGACTGAAGCCAGATTTTGATTTCTCTGTTTACCTGTTCGATTTCGGATAACTGTACTTTTCCGCTTCTTACGCACAGACTTTTTTTGCCTATGATGGAGCTGGTTTTGAAATATGGCTGATTCATTATGGTATCGAATTTGGTAAGAACTACGGCAATAGGGATTTTGATAAGTTTGTTGGTGTGAATCTCCTTGGCATTTTTGATGTATGTAACCATATTTGTTATTACATCACTGACATTTTTTGTTTGGTATTCTGCTCCGCCGAGAGAGTTCGAAACGACTTTTGGATCAATAAGTCGGGCCACATTTGGAAGCACAAGAGGATCAATAACCAGAATTATCGCCTCAGAAGAGTAAATATAACGGCACACTGTAGAGGCGTCCTCACCCATGTTTAATTCGTAGTCTTCACCGGCTCCATCGAAGATGGTAAACGTGTAAGTTGGAACAATGTCACCTTTTCTTCGATCAAGATTTTTGATGGTCCATATCTGCGGAATGATATCTCCTGCGGGAGTTGCTGCAGGAACAGTATGCAGATCATATATCTGATGCATATTTTCATTATGGTGATCAAGAGTACTTCTGTTTCCATGGGAGAGAGCAAGATTAATTTCCGTTAATCTTCCCAGTTCATTCAGCATTACAGTGATGTAGTTTGTTTTACCTGAGTTTGAAATTCCTACTATGCTGAAATGAAAATTTTTGGTTTCTATCGATTCTTTGGGTAAAACATTTTTGCAATGAGGACAGAGACGGCGGTTTGCAGTACCTTTGCATTTGGGATTTTTACATTTTACAAGGCTGCTTTCGAAAAAACCTTTCGGTGATACGGTATTGCAGTCCGGACAGACGTGAACTATCTTACTTTTGCTGTATTTACTGAAGCAGTACGGGCATATATATTTCTCGAAAAACATTTCCTCTCTCCTTTTTAAGTATGAACAGTCTCAGGATCAATAAGAGTTTTCTTGGCAGACTTCACAGCTTTCCGTAAAAATCCTCATCCCACCTTGCAGTAAAGATCTTTGCATCATTTTCGTTTATAAATAACAGTTGAAAAATACTGTTATCCAGTATATCTGAGTCCATATTGTCGATTGATATTTCTGTGTCATATGCGATATTTCTGGATGCATTTACCGGACGTGCAGAAATTTCTGTCACAAGTGTCGTTTTTTCTGAAAGATAGGACTTGCTTAGCTGATCTGATGACAGAACCAGTTTCATTGCAGGAAGTCTGCTGATAGGTATATTTGACTCTGTTCTCAGCACCAGATGAACTCCGCCCATAAATATTTTAATAATCTTCCAGTACACAGTAGCTGATATCGGTCTTTTCAGCTTATGACAGGAATGTCCTGCAATTATCAGCCTTTTGTTTTCTTCGTATACTGTAAAAAGACAGATATGGAATTCAGTTTCGGCATTAATAATTCTGTCGAAGACGATATTCTTTGAACGTTTGTAGGCTTCTGCTGACATGAAGAATACGTCAAATGAACTTTTCAGATTTTCTACCGTGGTTAGATCTTCAAGCGTGCCTAAAGTCTCTGTTGATACTGTATAGTAGAATCCTGAAAGATTTTCTGCAATCTGCTCCTTAACCTGGAAACTGACGTTCATATGATGTGTACCGTTATGTCTGGAGGCTAATGATGATTCACTGTACTCTACAGATCTGGTATTGATAGTATATGGCAGGTGCAGATGGAGCTGACTGACGGTTTCGTCTGAGTTACCTTTGCTTTTTTCGATTTCATTGATTGATACTTTTTTACCTGTCAGAAGATTTCCTATATATAGAGCAATGAAGGACGATGACGCATCAGGGTTTCCACATATAAATTCGATTAGTTTTTCTGTGAAGGCATGAGCTGAATTTATAAAATCTGTACTGAACAGACCGCTGTTTTTGATATAACTTTCCAAAGCTCCTGAAACGGCAAGAGCAGAGGCGGAACGAATCAGTTCTTTTGCATTATCAGTCCTTGATCCTGACTGAAGAAGAGCTTTTCCATAGCCAAAAATGTCATCAAAACGCAAATTCCTCCAGAAGAATGTCTTCAGACCGGGGCAGAGTGTGTATACAAGACCGAAATAGATCGCATCAGCGTGTATGCTGTCGGTTTCTTCCGCTTCGATTCTTTCAGATGCTCTTCTGCATTGCTCTTTCTGAGCAATCATTGTGTTTTTGTCGAATTGCTTTTCCAGTTCTCCTCTGAGAAGCAATTTCTTACCCCTGTTCCAGTCCGACAGCAGGGCTATACAGAGCTGCGTAAGTGAGCTGATTTTTTTGCAATCAAGAATAAAGGGTATTTGAAAAGAAATATCTTTTTGATTTTGAAAATCACTTTCAGCATTTATGCTTTCATCTTCTGACGCTGAATCCGCTTCGGACACTATTTCTGTCCTTTGGGTATGCATATCCGGATTGGCTATCCAGTTCCTGATCTCGGTGTATCCCCACCTTCTGTTCGGATTGGATGGATCATCTCTGTTGCTGATATCCTTGTATGTGAGACCTTCGATGAGTATTTTTAATTCAGGCGGAAATTTTTCCGGGAACGGAAGTTTGTTCACTGCACGAAGGGCAAGCATGGTGCTCAGACGATCATGTTCTGAGGTATTACCGCTGCCATGAGAAACTTCTTCAAACGGTGTGTGTCCTGCGACAAGTTCGTAAATCGTGATACCCAGAGAATAGAAATCTGATTCTTTTGTATAAATATTGTAGATTGTTTCTGGTGCCTGGTACAACTGAGTTGTCCCTGTTACAGTCCGGTGGAGCATGGATATATCAGGTATGTATGAACTGACACCGAAATCTATGAGCATATATTTTTTCTGCTGTTCAAAATAAAGGATATTACCGGGCTTAATATCGCGATGCAAAATACCTGCCTTATGAATAGTGTTTAATGCTTCTGTTATCTGGGGAATGAAAACAGCTCTGATTTCATCCGGGGAAAAAGTTTTTCCCTGTTTCAAAAATCTGTCCAGGCTGATTCCTGAATATAGCGGCATGATCGTAAACGGCTGTTCCTGATATATTCCGTACTCGGCTATTGATGGCAGATATTCTGAATTTATATACTTGAGTGTCTGCACAACCTCATGTTTTATTGCGTCCTTACGGTTGTATAATTTAACAAGAAATCTTTTACCGTTCTGATCCAGTGCTTCATATGTTACAGCCTCTCCGTTATCTGAACTAATAACTCCCTTAACTGCATAACATCCAAGCAGTGTTATACCTTCCAGCGAAGGCAAATCAGCATGCACATAATTATTCGGGTTAACAGATGTAGGCCGGACAGGTTTACGCACAACGGTAATTGCTGCATTGGAAATGTTTCTTCGGTTTGAAGATGTTGTATTTCTGCGTCTGCCGTCGTTTTCTATGATGTCAGAGGAATCCTTTCTGTTGTCAGTCATATTTCCATTCATTTTGATCAAAATAATCTTTCAGATATTGTTGCTTAAAGAAGAACACTTTTCTGTTATATGCTACTCAATTATCAAAATTCAGAGCTTATTAAAACGGATCTGTCAAGGAATAGCGCTGATCCCGAAATCTGCCTGATACATCATAAAGTTATCTAGTCTGAAAATTTGACTTTCTTAATTTCAAAAATATAAATACTTATGAAATATAAAGAACCAAAATTTTTAAGTTCAGTTGTGTGCTTTTATTAGAATTTTTTTTAGTTTTTAATGTTGTATCAGGACAGATTGTACATTTTTACAATCTATTTATTTCGGTTTGTTTAATTTCGATTTTGTTGATTATTTTAATCACGCCAGATGTGTATTCTGCATTCATAAATCCTAATAAAATGAGGCTACCGGCATATGTACGGAAGCTCTATAACCTCTCTTTACTGTTCTGGTTGTCAGCTTAAAGCCTAATTGCAGATCGCTGTCCGGGTAGAAACACATATCATTCCGCCTAGTGCATTCTATCCCGTGTGTTTTTCACAGTGTGCCAGAACGACCGGATTATAACTGTCCGGGTTTCAATTCTGTGATTGAAAAAATCTCCTAGACTCCCATAATGTGTAGCTATCAAAAAAGCAGAAGGGAGGGCTCCAAGTGATTTCAGCTACTGCCTTACGAAAAGAACTGCTGAATTCAACGGTCTTGTCGTTGACTATGCAAAAATCTTCACAAACAAGTACGGAGAACAATGTACTCTGCTCAAAGTTCATCTGCGCAAAGGGATTCAATGGAGATGCCATGTGTGCACAAAGCGTTACACACGAATCTATAATGTTCCCTGTGAACATAAGCAGTGTCGTGCTTTGGATTTCAGAGAAATCCTTGTATATACCTTCCGCGTATTTTAGCAAAGAGCATGGTGTCAAGACAGCGACGTATCCCGGGCATTCCGAACTCGAACTCTAACGGGGACGTCGACTGTACATTCACCTGGATGGGAAAATTTCTTAGTCGCAGAGCCATCTCCAGATATATGTGGATTGACTGGCGTACTGCCGGCTGGTGTATCGCGCGTGTCCATGAAGAACTTGATTCTGATGTAAACGTCCGTCCTGACGGGATTGTGAAGATTGGAATTGATGAAACCTGCTACCGAAAAGGCCCAGCTACACCACAGCCGCTGTAAATCACGAGATCAGTACCGTTATTTGGGCTGCAAGGTTCTACGCAAAAGCGGTTCTGCAGAAGTTCTGTGAACTTCTTACTCCGGAGCAACGCGCCTCTGTCAAGGTAGTTACCGGCGATGGTGCCTGGTGGATTACAGACCGCGTGAGGGATTATTTTCCCTATGCAAAGCGGTGCGTCGACCCAGTCCATGCCGTAGGGTGGGTAACAGAAGTTCTTGACAAGGTACGTATCGTTGCATGGCGAAGGGCGCAGGAGGCGGCAAAAACGCCGGCAGTTGACAGAGGCAAAATCCTTAGTTTAAGGCTGTTCAAACGCAGGAGGCCGATTATGTGATGTACAGTTGATATTTCTTTAATTCTTCAGACTGCGTGTTTATTTCAGTTTTGAACTGTTTCTGTATGTGACCTCATCAGCTTCTGTTTTAAAAGGGACGGGCCTTCCGCATAAATCGTGATTTATATCATAAGGCAATTATCCGGCGGTTTAATCAGTTCCTGTAATGTGTTGAATAAAACTTTCCCAATAGATTGATCTATACATCAAATCATCTTGAAACTCAGTATACATCAAGTTTTGTCGTATCTAAAAATTTAAATTCTATTCTGCCATAAGTTCTACTATTACCTCCCCAAAGCATTTTTGATTATTTTTGTGTCATATTTTTCCTATTTTTCTTCGCTCTTAGCGATAAAAGTATAGCACAATATATATTTTTATGTTATAATTGAGCTATACTTTTCAAGAGGGGTTTATATGGCTATTCCTGCTGATATATTGTCGATAGAAAGACCTAAAAATTCGTTTGTTATTCGAACCAATAAAACTGAACCGGCCCGGTATGCTGTAAGATCAAGAGTTGGTTGTAAGTACGTTCAAGGCAGGAGGCTACCTCAAAACGGACCGGTTATTGGACATATTGATACTGAAGCAAGAATTTTTGTTCCTCTTTCACCGGAGTCGGAAAATGTTTCCAATACAACATTTCTAGCAAGTACTAGAGTTAGTCAGTATGAGACTGTGGATTTGAAAGATTGGGCTAATGTGATATTAGCCGACCGCGTTTTTAAACCTGTTCTTGAAGATCTAAAAAGATTCTATGAAATACATGATGCTATTCAGATTTACGCAATCGCATTATTGAGAGTATGTTGCAAAGGGGTGAAGGATTACGAGTTACAGGAAGCCTATCAGACATCTTTTGTATCAGAGTTATACCCAAAAGTAGCATTGTCAAAAAACACAGTATCAACGTTTCTAAAAAATATAGGCAAAGCTTGCAGTAGAATAATTCTGTTCATGCAGGACAGAGTAAAGAATGTGAAAGCTGATCATCATTTGCTCATCGATGGTACTTTGAAGTCCAATGAATCAAGAATCAATTCTCTTTCTGATTATTCACGCAAGGCTTTAAAAAAAGGTACTAAAGACATTTCTGTTATGTATGCCTTTGATTTGGAGTTAAAAGAACCAATTTGTTCCAAATGCTATCCTGGTAACATGTTGGATCTGACAGCGTACGAAGATTTCATCACCGAAAATAATATTACCCAGGGAATTATTGTAGGCGACAAGGGATTTCCTTCATCAGGAGCAAAGTCAGCCTTCATGAATAATAAAAATTTGCATTTCATAAATCCTTTGAAGCGTGACGCAAAGATAATTAAAGATCTAAAACTGTATGAATATTCCGGTACTCTCTCTAACAATGAGTACATTCTCTACAAAAAGGAATTTGATAAAGAGGGAAACAAATGGCTGTATTCATTCAAGGATTTATCGCTGTTTGCTGTTGAAGAAAAAGATTATCTGCACAGGGTTAACAAGAACAATAAGTTCTCTGCTGAAAAATATGAGGAGAAAAGAAAGGAATTTGGAACGATAGTGCTGGAAACAGATCTGGATTTATCTCCAGAGATTGCTTTCAATTCTTACAACAGCAGATGGGAAATTGAATTGGTTATGCGCTATTACAAGCATGCATGCGATTTTGATGAAACCAGAGTTCATGATGATTACTCTGTGCTTGGTTCGGAATTCTGTGATTTTTTATCATCTCTACTAACGTACAAGTTGATTAACTATTTTGATGAATGTGAGTTGTTCAACACCATGACATACAAAAAAATTATGAAACATCTTGAACGTGCAAAGAAAGTAAATTTACCAAACAAAGGCTGGACACTTCGAAAAATTTCTAAAAATTTAGAGGATATTCTGATAAAACTGGGGTTGCTCGACATTCAAAAAGCCCCAAAAAAGAGAAGGGGCCGTCCAAAGAAAAATAATGTTGAATAGCTTGACGTATGAGCTATACAATTGGGAAAGTTGTAGTTGAAATATAATAGCTTTATGCTCTGTTTTAAGTTTCAAGGTTTTACTATGGATATATTTGCCCGTTTTAAAATTTCTCATAAACTTCTTTTCCTTCTTCTGGCGGTCACTGTCGTTTTGATTATCAACTTCTCCATGGCTGTATCCAAAATACATGTTCTGTCAGGCTGTCTTGATCAGCTGACAAACAGCAAAACCGGTCTCATCGGTTTTGTTGACAGCTCCAGACTTCTTGAAGCTATTTTCAAGGAGCTGAGGATCAGCGCAATCAAGTATCCGATGACAGTTTCCAAGGAGGAGCGGGACGGACAGCGCCGCGCCTTTACAGCAAATAAAGCAAATTTTATTTCAGTGCTGGAAAGGACTGTCGAGCAGTGCGGCGGAATGAAGGACTGTCTTGATTCCGTATCCTATATGAAGAGCCAGCTTGATGAATATGAGAAGGCGGCATACGGAGAAGTCATGAGACTGACCGAGCTCAATCAGAATCGCGAGGCATACCTTGCCATTCAGAAATATCTTGTTCCTATCGGTGCAAATATTGATTCCAGGGTGGATTTTCTAATCAATCTTTCAGATAACAGAAGCCGGGAAATACAGAAGACGGTTGAGAATGAAACTAGAATCGCAGTTTTCATAGCTGTTTCTGCTTTCGGCATACTGCTGTGCATTATTCTGACAAGAATGATTTCTTATTCAATTATGGCTCCGATCAAGCGTCTGAGTCAGGAGACCGGTGCCATTGCCGGCGGTGATCTTTCCATTGCTATCAACCACGATGATGAAATCGGAAATTCTCTGAAGGGAATGCTCTCCAGTCTTCGCAGCGTTGTTTCCAGTCTCGGAGATGATGCCTGCAGGCTCAGAGCCGATTCCGAGAACCTTGCCCGGTCCAACACCAATGTGGCGACAAGTACGGATAGAATTCTCTCACAGTCCATGACCATAGCCTCCGCCAGTGAGGAAATGGCAGATACCTCGCGTCAGATTGCAAAGAGCTGCTCCGAGGCCTCGGAATATTCATCGGAAGTTCAGAAAATTGTGAAGGAGGGGGCGGATAAGGTCCGTTCCACTGTGGAAAAGATCAGAGAACATTCCGAGCAGACAAATGCGAGTGCAAAGATGATTGATGAGCTTGGTTCCCAGACCCTTAAGATCAGCGGTATTGTGGATACAATTCAGGATATAGCCGATCAGACCAATCTGCTGGCGCTTAATGCTGCTATCGAAGCCGCCCGTGCCGGCGAGCAGGGAAGAGGCTTTGCCGTGGTTGCGGATGAAGTAAGATCTCTGGCAGGAAGAACATCAGGCTCTACCAAGGAGATAAGCTCCATGATTGCAGATATTCAGAAAATGGTGGAGAACGCAACATCCACTATGAAAGTAAACGTCAGCAACATGAGCAGGATTGCTGAATACACCGTGGCACTGGAGGAAAGCCTCAACACTATCAACAGTTCGGTGGAAACAGTTCACGGACAGCTGATCCAGATTGCATCCGCCACTGAGGAGCAGACTGCCACAAGTCTTGAAATTTCATCAAATATGCAGATCATTTCTGACTCGTCGTCTGGCACGGCGGCCGAGACCAGAACTGCCCTGGATATTTCCGAGGAGATAAGGAAGGTTACCGACTCTCTGGATGATAAAGTCAGAATGTTCAGACTTTAGAACTTCAGTGCAGGTTTCTCCGTTCATTATGAGCAGCATCCGATCAGATGCTGCTTTTTATTTCTGAAATGCCAAAAAATTTTTTTCTTCATGCACGGAATGAATTTTGTGCTGTATGCCCGTGATTTGCCGCATGATGAATATGGAAACATTATATTTTGAGAAATGCTGTTCCGGCGGCAATTTTCAAAACATTTTCAGCAAAAAAAATTTTTAAAAGGGGGTCTGGATTCCGCATGCAGCCTGCTGCAGGAAATTTTGCCGCCTGACTGTACCATCGCACGGCAGCGAGGAGCAAAACTGTAAAAGAAAATTAAGCCGCAGCCGGAACAGTCCGGTGCGGCGGATATCCGGACTGCATCTGATATCAGTTTAACGATAGTTGATTGAATTGTTTCCACTGCATATCAGATCAGCGTTTTTTCTGCACAGAGCCTGGAATTAATCTGCAGTGACTTAAGACTGCAGACGATATTTCTCAAATGTCAGTATACATACGGAGCCCATTCTCCCCCTTTAAGCTTGTAGTATCCCTTGTCCCTGTATTTTATGAAGAAGGCATTGGTGCTTTCGGATACAGGTGCGGTCTGGGGCAGATTCTTCATGTAGTCGCCGATATTGCTTATCCCCGGAGAGAAAGATTTTCTGTGACTGTGCGCATGATAATTTCGGACAGCGCGAGATAGCTGTGGCTGCCCTGGATCTTCAGCTGATTTTCAAACTGAGGTCTGCCGAAAAATCTTATATATACCGGCAGCTCCGTAACCTTGTCGGTAGGTATTTCTCTTAGTTTTGCAATCTGCATTTTATCCCCCTGCATGGCGGCGCCGTGCTCCGGGATCATGATAAACAGTACATTGCGTCTGCTGTTCTCGAGTTTTTCAGCAAAAACATTTATATCGTTGAGCAGCATATTAAGTCTCGGCTCATAGGCGGCAGTTCTTTTGTCATGCTCTGTATGATTGCCGTCATGCAGCGTAATCAGATTGAAAAAGGAGACATTGCCGTAGGAGGAACGCTTGGCCACGGTATTCATGTACTGTTCGAACAGTGCTGCATCGCTGTATATCGGCGATCCGTCAAAGGAGCGGAAATTGATCTTAAGAAGCTCCTGAGCCTTTGGCTCGGCATTAAGTCCCGCCAGTGATTTAAGACTTGCCAGATAGTCTCCGTAAATGCCGTTGTGATCTAAAAATACGGAGGTGGAGAAGCCGTAATTGCTCAGATTGTTCAGAATTTCACATTCTGGTCTTCCTCCCTTGTACATTTCTCCTTCCGTCTGCTGGCCGCATGATGCTCTCAGCAGTCTGAGGGAGGCTGGAACAGAGTAGGAGGTTGCACCGTTGAAATGTTCAAAGGTAATATCAAATTTGCTGAATACCGGATGGTTTTCAAGTCTTGAAAAGCGGATATCATCCTTTGACACTGAGCAGATATTAAGAAGAATAATATCAAACGGCACAAAGTCCTGAACCAGCTTGTCGGGCATTTCGGTCCTGCGCTGTGACTCTCTGTCAAAGAAAGCGGTTACGTACTTTTCAAGATTGCGGCTGTTCGGCACATCAAGCATCGATGCTATGTCGCCGGTTTCCCCGGAGTTCTTTTCAGGCTGGCAGACGGCATTGCGGGCGGTCAGCAGTTCATTTTCCCTTTCTGTATCCGCATTCTTTATGAAACCTGATATGCCGATGGTAAGAAGAGCTGCAAAAACAGCCGAGGTAACCCGGATATATGACTTAAGGAAGTATGTTCCGATGAGCACGCCTATAAAGGAGAACACCATCGGCATGGAGACAAAGTCCCAGATAAAAGCAACTACTTAATCCAGACAAAATGCCATCTGCATCAAATAGTTGGAGAGAACAACAAATCGCTTCCTGCCACGCATAACCGCGATAAGCCAAAAAACGTTGTTTTCACTATGTAGCCACGGCAGAGGGGAAAATCTGACGTTTTTGAAAAAAATTTTTGAAAAAAGATGTGAGCTTGTAAAATTTATCCGCTAAAAAAAAACAAATTTTCAGTTAGAACGCACAATTAATATACGGAACCATAGTGATATCAGCTCTTTGGTGTATATAATTATCCAAATTTTTCATAATTCAGTAACTAATGGGATAATAGAACTTATGAGTAAAATAACTGTTAGCGAAACAGTTTCTCGTTCTATCGCTGTTGATAACAGCATAGCGGATGTACAAACTGCTATAATTAGATGTTTACAATTCCTGAAAGAAAGAAGATTCAAGGAAGCTAGTGTCATTATTGAGCAAGTTTTAAATATCGATCCAAATAACACTGATGCTCATGTTGCCAATTTTCTTTATCAGTTTGAACTGTCTGGCGCCGGAGATGTAGTAAATAATTTTAAAAGTTGCGCCACCTACGAAAATTCTGTGTTTTATAAACGTATAAAAAGAAGTTCTCCGACTGTATTATCTGAGCATTTGGATTTCTATTTAGGACTTGCAAGTGAGCGATTGGAGGATTTCAATAGGCGAATAAAGGAGAAAGCACAGCGAGAAGCAAAAGAAAAGAAAAGAGCGGAGATACGCTTAGTTCTTATTATTTTCGTAGTGGTAATTGGCACGGTAACTATGCTTGCCCTTGAAAAAGAAGGATGGCAAGATGCTGCAAGAGTTGTTGCAGACCTTATTGGCATTGTCCTTTTCGCAATTGTATTTTACTTTGATGTGGTCCAGCATTGAGGATGTCGTAAACCGGCATAAAGCCACAATGGCGTAATGGGGAGGTTTTAGCTTGGTGCTTACCAACTCGGACTAGTGGCAGTCTGGCAGATACAGCTTCACCGAAAGGCACCAGGTCTGATTGTTCTTTCGCAATTTCAATTCTTTGGAAGTCCTAAAAAATACGCTCAAAAAATAACTTGATCGGTAAGGACCGATCAAGTTACCGACTAAGATCTCGATCATGCGGGTGCTAATCTTTCTTATAGAACTCTGTGACGTAACCTGCCGCTTCCAGAATTAGCCCTTCAGCCCATGGTGGTGTGCGTCCCATCTGTTCACATACAGCATCGAGGCTCATTCGAGGATTGGCTTCAATAACCAGCTCATCGTGAATATGCATCACGATGCTACAATGACGTAAGGTCTTCATGGCATAGCAGAGAATATCTCTGGCGACTGCCTGTACGATGTTTTCCACGAATTTTGGTCCGTAGCTTTCAATACGTTCCCATTTCTTGGTGGCACCGATACCTTCATAGGTAACACTCTCTCCGCCGAACTGGTTCATACCAATGCGTGGTTTTACGTAAGCGAGCTTTCTGCCAGATGGTAAACTGATAAAAAGCATGCCGCTTCTGCAGGTAAAGATGAGCCCGTGAGTCTCAGTAGTGGTGCGATCAGTGATGGCTTTCATGACAGCTTTGTCTACCGCCCACCAGAACTTCACGATATTTGGATTGGAATTACGCCATGCGGTAACGAGGGGCTGAAGCTCTTCTTCCTTAAGTCCCATCTCCAGCGCTCCCATGGCTTTTAGTGCGCCGGTTCCGCCCCCATATCCGCAGTTATGGACGAGGTGCCCCGATACCGTAAAACGGTGATGTGGTCCGGCATTGAGAATGTCGTAAACCGGCATAAAGCCACAATGGCGTAATGGGGAGGTTTTAGCTTGGTACTTACCAACCCGGACGAGAGGCAGTTTGTTGTATGCAGCATCTCCAAAAGGCACTGGGTCTGGTTGCCCTTTAACATAAACCAGGTGATCAGGTGTGGCTGTAAGTCCTTCATATTCAATTACTTCCTTTTCACCTTTAAAAACAACTCCATCATGATGTACCCAGGATTCACCGTCCCACAGTTCGTCATCGAGTCTCACCTCTTGAATCGGAACTAAACCTCTTCTTGTCAGTACCGGCTGACCTTCTGCGATACAGCTGAGTTCTGCGATCTTACCTTTCTGCCTCAAGTGACCATTCACACCATGCTTTTCTACTGGAACCTTAAACATCTGACTTGCGCTCATGCAGTAAATATCACCGCCGTTTTTGAAGAGGTCCATACGCCATTTCTCCCCGGCAAGCCAGGCTATCACTCGTGCCTCAATGGCAGAAAAGTCGGCTACATAAAAGAGCTTGCCCTCCGGTGGGATAAAAGCTGTTCGGACAAGCTGAGACAATGTATCCGGCACATCTTCATAGAGCATGGAGACTGCATCATAATTTCCTGAGCGGACAAGAGCGCGGGCCTCATCGAGATCAGACATGCTGTTACGACAGAGATTCTGCAATTGAATATTTTTGCTTGAGAACCTCCCGGTACGGTTCGCTCCGTAGAACCTGAATAGTCCTCTGGCACGGTTATCAGCACATACAGCATTCTGCATTGCCTGATATTTCTTAACGGCAGATTTGGCAAGCTGCTGCCTTAATGAGAGCACTTTGCAGAGCTCCGGAGGTGCATTCTTCATAAGTTCGGCTACTGCTTTCTTATCAAGGGATTCGGTCATAAGTCCGTTTTCGGCAAGCCATTCCTTCATCTGCTGTACCGAGTTAGGATTCTCCAGAGCGGTGAATTCCTTCATAGC
>JAEEGH010007364.1_pt1 | contig 26544 bp, 8 predicted proteins | sample 9134181 | NCBI WGS metagenome assembly JAEEGH01 (sample SAMN16246544, study PRJNA631951) | gut metagenome | biome: gut microbiome; feature: rumen; material: DP-attached | host: Bos | place: Iran: Karaj | collected 2018-10 | reverse complement strand
AATGAAGTATCCGTTGAGCCATGATTTGATCTGCCATCCGTTGTCGTAACTGATGGTGAACTGGTTCGCCCCAGTTACATTGGTGTTGCCTGCTGATGGATCATACGGGTCATACGGGATGCTTCCATTGCTGAAAGAAGAGGCAAAACTGTTGCTGGCATTATTTAAATTGATAGCAGTATTGAGTGTGGACCCGAAGAAAACATAGTAATTTTGGCTAACAATCAGATAGTCTCCGGTCCAGTCGGAGGTGTCGGATGTGACTAGTTTGTAGAGGTCGCTTCCGGAACACTTACTGTAAACTGCATAAAGGGTGATGTCCGTGGTGGGGTCATAGTTAGTGCCGGCGAGGAGTAGGGGTGTAGGTTCGGTCTGTGATTCGGAACCTATAGGGGAGGTTGTCCATCCGATAAAGTTGTATTCGGAAGAGCAGGAGGAAGCCGAAGGTAATGTCACACCAGACAAGCAGTTTGGCCCTTCTGTCAGCGATTCAACATTACAAAAGCCAGTTCCAGGGTCGAAATATACTGTAGCTATGTCATAAACTGTCACCACCACACTCGTACTGTCAACGCAAGGGGAAGTTTGGTCCATGGCAGTCACCGTGTAGATGCCACTGGTGGTGATGGGTGGTGAGGAAGCCTGTGGATTTTGACTGATGCTGTTGCTCCAATAGTAAGAGATATTTGAACTTGGAGAGGATGCTGTCAGCACGGTGCTCTCGCCTTGGCAGATTGTGTCCGTGCCCGACACCATGATGGTTGGGATATCTTTTGTTGGGTAGGTGCTGTAGGAACAGACTCCAGAAACCTTGCGGTAAAGATAGACGGGGGTCGTGGTAGAGTAGCCGCTGTACGATGTTTCGTGGTAAAAACGGAATCTGTTTTGACGAAACCTTAGATGATAGAGATTGTTGCAGACGATATCTACACTTCCGTCAGAAGTGTTGTACGATAAAGAGGCGGCAGTGAGCGCTGTGGTTTGAGTGTTGGCTTGAATACCTTCTGGATTATTTGTCGGGCCAATGAAGTATCCGTTGAGCCATGATTTGATCTGCCATCCGTTGTCGTAACTGATGGTGAACTGGTTCGCCCCAGTTACATTGGTGTTGCCTGCTGATGGATCATACGGGTCATACGGGATACTTCCATTGCTGAAAGAAGAGGCAAAACTGTTGCTGGCATTATTTAAATTGATAGCAGTACTGAGTGTGGACCCGAAGAAAACATAGTAATTTTGGCTAACAATCAAGTAGTTTCCGGTCCAGTCGGTGGTGTCAGAGGTGACCAGTTCGTAGACATTGCTTCCGGTACACTTTTGGTAAACGGCATAAAGGGTGTCGTGTGTGGACGGGCAAAGGTCGCCTTCCAAATATAGCGGCGTTGGTAAGAAGGCACTGTCGGAAAAGACGGGTACAGGACTCCATCCGGCAAATTCGTATCCGGAACTGCAGGGATACGCCTGAGGCAGAGGATCTCCAGGTATCTTCCAAGCGTCATCGCACGCGCCGGTGCCGGGGTTGAGATACACGGTGTCCACATCTCCCCTCAATATGGTGAGGCGAAGGGTGTCCACCTTCTCACAACCGTTGGTGTCGAAATGGGGGTATAAATAGTCGCCGCTTTCCGAGTAGGTTCCCCCATCGCCAGTAGTCCAAGTGTATAAATCACAGGCCGTGTCCGTAAAAGATGCGGAAGGATAAAAGGGATGACTGTCATACTCCCAAGACAATACCGGTTCTTTGCGGAATAGCTGAATGGCTTCCTGCCCAGTGTAGGTGGCCGATTTGTAATATCTGAAACGGGTTTGGTTGGAAGAGCTGTTGAATCTCAAGTGCGCATGCCCACTGCCAATAATCTCAATATTGCCGTTGTCATAAGAAATATTGTTCTCGTGGACAGTAGAAGCGGAAGTCTCTAACCCGTTGGCATCGTTGCTCTGACCGATGTATTGCCCACTCGCTGACTGGATGGAATAGCTACTGCCGTTTGGAATTGGATTGATGGTGAAAGAGGAAGCTTGTGTGCTTGCTGTGTCGGCTATTTCGTCATTCTGGATGCTGACGGGCAGGATATTGCTTGTGACATCCAATGTCTGAAGAGATCCGTCAAAAATCACATTATGATTGGTGTTGACAATCAGGTATTGGCCGCTCCAGTCACCGGGGGCGCTGGTGATCTTTTTGAAAATGGAGTCGCCGGACTGCAGAGACCGCTTGTACACGGCATATAGAATTTGGTCTTCCGAAGGGTCATAATAGGATCCCGCGGCTAACAGGGTGGCGGGTGCGACGGTAGTCGCAGTGTTGACAGGCTCGGTGCTCCAGCCGGCAAATATGTACCCGGGGGCGCATGGGACGGCTTCAGGCAATGTGATGCCGGACAGACAATCACTCTCGGTCAAGTCTGAAACCAGGCATCTTCCATTGACAGGGTTGAAGGCAACCGTAGCGGCATCTTCGGGTATGATGGTCAGATGCAAGGTGGCGATACTGTCGCAATTGACTGCGTTGGTCAGTGTGACGGAGTAATCACCGCTTTGGTTATAGGTGGTGCCATTCCAGTAATAACTCATGCAGGCAGAGGCGGTGGTCTCACTCTGACTGGTGGACAATTGTCGCTTGTAGATCACAACGTCTTGTTGGCCAGTGGCATAACATGAAAAAAGGGGACTGCTGTTGTTGGGGTTGTACCTGAGCTTATTGCGCGTGTTGGTGCCCTGAGCTTCGATGAATGCGTTGCCATTGGCGCCAAAAGTAATGTCCCAGGAGGCGTTATCGTCAATGGTGCCCTGTGTTTTCAATTGGTTGCTGCTGCTACTTGCCGCATACAGATACCCGTTCCCCACATTAAAGGCAAAAGTGTTGCTGACCGAGCCGGGCTCCAGAGTGATAATCTGAACCGTGTTGTCAATGGTGATATGGTTGTTCGTCCGGATAATTGCAGTTCCGGGACGATTGTTGCTGCTTTGTGTGGTGCTGAGGGCATAATCGACATCTTTGGCTGCTATGACAATCTCAGAGCCGGCCGTCAGGTCCGACCCATTGGTCACCAGTGTCCAGGTGTTGCAGGGGTCGTCATTTGAGTTGCAATCCGAGACCTCGATGGTGATGCTCCCGTTCTCCGAATACCCGCTGTTGTTGCTTGCTGTTACGGAATATGGAATGTTCCCGATGTGGTCGGGGGTTACCATAATGATCTCGGTGTTGTCGCCTGTGCTCCAATTATATTGTATCGGCGTCCCCTGAATGACCACCACCGAATCCAGGAAGAACCTTTGGTGCAGGTCGGTGTTGCCGATGGTGATGGTGGAGGCGGATGTGGCGGGACCGACGGATGTGTAGGTGAACTCCACGTAGGGCGCCCCCCATGGGAGGACGGGGATGGAGATGTGGTTCTGAACGGTGTCGTTGTCGATCAGAAGATAGTATTCTGGAACTTCTTGCGAGTTGAGCCAGCCTCTGAGCCACAACTTTACGGTGAATTGGCCTGCCGAAAGATCCATTGGGGCGGAGGTGATGAACCCGCCGCCGCCCGAACTGATGTCCCCGAAACGCAGATGTCCTCCGGCGTAAAAGATATGTTCGTTGTCACATACAGGAAAATTGGGTAACTCGCATTGGTATTTTTGCGAGGACCCGGAACCGCTCTCGTCGTTTCCTGTGGTGATTGCGCTGAATCCTTCGCTGAAGATAACGGTCTCCTGTTGGCTGGCGGATGCCGTCAGTGTCACGCTTTCGCCCAAGCAGACAGGGTTTTGGCTGGCGGTGACCACAAGCCCGGACTGCGCGAATCCTGACTTCGGCACCAGCACCCACACTATCGTCAGCAGCAAAAACGCCGCCACCGACCACGCGGAACGCAAAACGCCGACTGCGGAGTCTGTTTTGCAAATATTTGATTTATATATCTTTATGGACGAGCCCAAATCGGATTCTATGTTTTTAAACAAGGACGCAAAGATAATAAATATATTATATATTTGAGTATATTTTAGTGCATTTATATTCATGGTGATTTTGGATGTATTCATGGTGATTTGAGAGAAGGGGGTGTGCGGTCCCCCTTCGGGTTTGCAGGAAATCTTCTCCTCACTCGGCAGTCTCGTTCTGGACCTCCCCGGGAGGGCCGTCGCTTTGCCGGTTGTTTTCTCACGGTTTGTGCTGGCGGTTCTGAACCACCCCCTGCCCCCTCCTGGAGGAGGGGAATTAAGGGGAGGACCGTCGTTTTGCCGGTCATCTTCTCCTCATTCGGCAGTTCCGTTCTGGACCACCCCGGGAGGTGCATCTTTTTGCCGGGGATTGACTTACGGTTTGTACTGGCGGTTCTGGACCACCCCCTGCCCCCTCCTGAAGGAGGGGGTTCCGGGCTGCCCGATACAATATGTGGATTGTTCTTGTCCGTGTCGCCCGGTTTTTCCGTGGGAGCCGATTGTCCGCGACCGAACTATTCGTGGGAAGGCCGTTGTTGTCCAGAAAGTCCGATTGTTCGGGACCGAACCGGTTCCCGCTTAAGCCCAGTTCTTCCCCCACGCACTCCCGCCTCCCCCGAGGAAAGTCCCGGCTACGGCCTAATTCCCCTCCTTCAGGAGGGGTGCCCGAAGGGCGGGGTGGTCCGCCCGCTCGCAGCAAAGCTGCGAGCCCTTCCCCTCCCGCGAGCCCCCTCCCTCCCCGAACTCCTCCACGATGAGCCCCTCCAGCCGACGCTTCACCCCGCTCATGTTGTGCAGGACATCCTGGTCCGTGACCCGGAATATCTTCAGCCCCAGCGACTCCATGTACGCGTCGCGCTTCGCGTCGTACTCCTCCTTCCCGATGTGGCTGCCGCCGTCCACCTCCACCACCAGCTCGAGGTCGCGGACGCAGAAGTCGGCGATGTAGTTCCCGATGATCATCTGCCGGGTGAAGTCCAGCCCGTGGAACTTCCCCTTGTGCACCTGCTTCCAGAAGACCACCTCGGCCAGGTTGCGCGCCTTCCGGTGCTCTCTCGAATAGCCGCCCAGCCGCTTGTTCCGCGGCAGCCGGGGAAGAGAACGTTTTTTGATGTTCACGCCGTTGATTTCAATTGTTTTCGGTTTCATCTTTCTTTTGTTTTTGGTGAATACTTTTGTTTTTCTGGTCGGACGGATTCACGTGGAGACGCGCCACGGCACGCCTCTGCGAGAACAACCGTTTTTCCACCTGCAAAGATACAACCCCCAACCGCCTTTGTCAAGCTTTTTTGGAAATTTTTTTCTTGCTGGTTTACAATATGATGCGGAAAAGCCGTTAACTAATCGGGGTGGAATAGTAAATTTCCGAGGCGGGATTTCGCGGGATTTGCTGGGGATGGGTGCACGGGGAGGGCCGTCTTTTTGCCGGGGATTGACTCACTGTGCGGCAGTTGCGTTCTGGACCTCCCCCTGCCCCCTCCTGGAGGAGGGGGTTCCGGGGTGCCCGATATAGCATGTGGATTGTTCTTGCCCGTGTCGCCCGATTTTCCGTGGGAGCCGATTGTCCGAGTCCGTTCCGGATCCCGCTCAAGCCCATTTCTTCTCCCACGCAATTCCGACTTCCCCGGGGAAAGTCCCGGCCACGGTACAATTCCCCTCCTTTAGGAGGGGGCAGGGGGTGGTCGCCGCGCATTCCCGCCGACTCCCAAGCCCATTCCCGCCAAAACGGGTGCAAGCAGGGGGTGGTCCGCCCGCTCGCGGCTCCGCCGCGAGCCCATCCCCGCCTACATCTCTTCCCTCATCGCGAGGACCTCCCCCTCTGTCAGCTCGGTGATTTTCGCCACCATGGCCGGGTCGAGGCCCTCGGCGAGCATGTTGCGGACGAGGAGGCGTGTCTTTTCTTCGCGACCCTCCTCACGGCCTTCCATACGACCTTCTTCGCGACCTTCCTCGCGGCCTTCCACACGACCTTCTTCGCGACCCACTTCGCGTTCGCACATCATTGATTCCCGCACGTCGTCGTACTCCAGCACGCTCGTCACATATTCTTTCTTTTCCATGTCGTTAAGATTTGATACAAGGCACTCTCGGTGAAAGCATCGGAAAATCGGATCTGATCGCTCGAGCAACTCATCGCTGACGTCGGCCACATGGGTGAGCATGAAGAGCCACAGGTTCTTTTCGTCGGTCAGGTCCAGGGTTTCCAATTGCGCGGCAAATTTACATAATTCTACAAAATACAAAACATTTTCTTTGGAAAAAATTTTGTTGTCGTCGTCCTTTTGGAAAACTTTCCAAAAGAAATTGCTTCTGCCTTTGAATTCCGTTTTGTCTTTTTGGTTTTTGTCCATTGTGATAAATTGTTTGGTTATAGTTATTGTTGGACGGTGCCCTCGTCATGGTTGTGGCGCGAGAACAACTGTTTTTCCACCTGCAAAGATACAACCCCAAACCGCCTTTGTCAAGGTTTTTTGGAAATTTTTTTCTTGCTGGTTTACAATGGAATATGAAAATGCTGTTAACTAATCGGGGTGGAATAGTAAATTTTTGAGAGGGGATTTTGCAGATTCTTTTCGCCTGCGGCGAAGTGTTGTGTCATGCTGAAGGCGTGTTAAAAGCCCGAGAAGAAGATGATACGGCACGCGCCGCCCTGCTTTTCCAACTCATGCATTTCCTCATACATGCAGTAGAACTTCTCAAGATAGCTCTCCGCCCACGCCTCGTCTTCTCCCGAATAGGTCGCCATCTGTTTCTTTGTTTTGTCGAGGAAGGTTTGGAATCCCTCAGTATCCGTCATTTGACCGAAGGTTCTACCAAATCCGTCGCGGTAGTCTTCATCAGTTTCCGGAGAGATGTCGTCTGGGAGATCGTTGGTCAGCTCCCAGGCGAGTGAGTGCTTGTCCGTTCCGTCGATGAAGTTGTCCAAGGTAGTCCAGCGTCCAGGCCTGTAACAGCCCACATGCTTGTATGATCCGTCCGCGTTTTGTTGTTCGATGTGCAAATGAATATCTTTACCCATAGTTCCCTCCTCTCTCACAAAGTGAAATGGATGTTGATGGCGTCACGAAGGCGAAACGATTGGAGTCTGTCTTTGATCAGACGTTCGAAAAAATCAATCACTCCATATCCGAAACATTCCATATAGGCTTTCCCGTCAAAACTCAGGTTCACGGAATACAATGTCGTCGGAATTTCCCATCGATAGCCATTTTCAAAATGATATATATAATCATGGTAATAGTCGTCTTGATAATAGTATTCGCCGTGCTCTCCAAAACTGAAGAAAGAAGAGAGCATGGGCTCGTGCTTGTCTGAAAACCAAAGATTGGGATTGTTGGTCTCTTTCAGAATCTTCAAGACATTCCCGTCGTCGCTCCAATTGCGGTATCTCAATTTGTAGAATGCCTCCAAAATGCTTGTCCACTCCTCAAGAAGAATGTCGTCTTTCAAGGTGAGGACAACGTTGTTGCCATGCACACGGAAATCATAAATTCCCGTGGGATTGTACTCTTGGTTAAGCTCATTCTTTAATGATTCCAGATCTTCAATGCGTTTCACACTGTTTGCTTTGTTCACGTGGATTTCGTACGTGACACCGATTGCTAAATACTGACCCATAATAAATTGATTTTGTTTGTTAATAGATTAGAGATGGCCTCGACTCCGATGTGGGGCGAGGCTTTATGCGGCAAAGATAAATAATTTTCATTTAGTTGTCAAGAAAAGTAAAAATATTTTGAATATTGATTATCAGTGATTTGAAATTATTGTTGTTAAAAATTAATAAATAGTTATTATATTGCTGTCTCGTTTTCCGCGTGAAATGGCGAGAAAAGGGTTGTGATTCGCTGATTTTGGTTGTCACTTTTTGCGAGATGGGGTGCCGTTTGACGCCGCTTCGTGGGGAAAGTTTGAGGTTCCGCCAGCTTTGACAGTGTGGTGGAAGTTGGAGGTTCCGCTCGACGCTGTCGCGTCTCGCGGAATGACGATGCTGCCTCGGGTGAGAGAGGGAAAAAGAAGGGCGGCGGAGAAAAAGTGTCTGGCAACGGTACATCCCCACCCGCCGCCCTTCTTTTTCCCCTTTTTGCCCCCGCGGACGGCGGTCCGTCATTCCGCGTCGCCTGTGGCGGCGCGGAACCTCGAACTCGCAAGTGAACGCAGTGGGCGGCGCGGAACCTCGAACTCGCAAGTGAACGCAGTGAGCGAGCGGAACCTCAAACTAATCAGTGCAAGCGGTTTCTTAACGCCCTATTTGTGCTGCGAGCCAATCAGCTCATCCATGACGCATTTCACCTGATCTGCCCAGGGCATGGGCTTTTCGCGAAAGCCGTTTTCCGTGACTAATTCTTTCCATTCAGGATTGCGTTTGTTGATGAGAGCGAGCTTCTCGTTTCTCGACATGTTCTTTATCTGTTTTTCTCGTTTGATTGCATTGCTAATGCTGGGGAAATCTTCGAAATAGATGCAGTATTCGCAATTGTATCTGTCAGTAAACGATCCCTTGAAGTAATGGTTCTTGTGTTGCGAGACTCGTTTGATGATATCAGAGGTGCAACCTGTGTAAAGCACGTTGTGGCGTTTGTTTGTCATGATGTAGGTGTATCCTTGTTTCATTTTGTTGATGTTTTCCCGCCTGCAAAGATACAATACTACATCGCCTTTGTCAAGGTTTTTTGGAAATTTTTTTCTTGCTGGTTTACAATATGATGCGGAAAAGCCGTTAACTAATCGGGGTGGAATAGTAAATTTTCGGGAGGGGATTTCGGAGGATTTGCCGGGATGGGTGCATGGAAGGGGCGTCGTTTTGCCGGTGATTTCCTTGCGGTTTGTACTGGCGGTTCTGGACCTCCCCCTGCCCCCTCCTAAAAGGAGGGGATTCCGGGGTGCCCGATACAGCAGGTGGATTGTTCTTGCCCGTGTCGCCCGGTTTTTCCGTGGGAACCGATTGTTCGGGACCGAACCGGATCCCGCTCAAGCCCATTTCTTCCCCTGCGCCATCCCGCCTCCCCCGAGGAAAGTCCCGGCCACGGCCCAATTCCCCTCCTTCAGGAGGGGTGCCCGAAGGGCGGGGTGGTCCACGCCTCGCAGCAAAGCTGCGAGCCCCCGCAACCCCCTCATCCTCACCCACTTGCGCTTTTTTTCAACAGAAATTAACAATCGAACGTAAAAAAATTGTACTTTTGCAGGTTTTTTCGCGTATATATATTTACGCGTGCGCACGCGAGGGCGGACCGCCGGAAACGCCGGGAACCCCGCGGCGCGGAGACAAACTCGGAAAAAAATAAAAAATTACAAATATGAAAAGAAATTCTACGAAAGGAAAGAACCAACCCATGAAGACAGCAAACAACAACATCCTCGCGCGTATATGTACGCGCGCGCGGGCGCACGCTCTACACACGCGTGCGAACCGACACCCGCTCCTCACCCTCAACGCGGTGCTAATCCTCGCCGCGATGATGCTCGTGGGAATGGGGAACGCGTGGGGACAAGTGAGGAAGCCTGTTACTAGTACTTCGGGGGAACAGTGGGATGTTCCTGAAGGTGTAACGGAAGTGAAAATTAATGCCATTGGCGGTGGCGCTGGAGGAGGGAATGCATCAGGATGTAACGATGCTACAGGTGGTGGTGGCGGTGCTTATGATGGAGTCGTTCAGTCGGTGAGATACGGTGACTATTTTACAGCGAAGGCTGGTGCTGGTGTGGGGGCGGCTAGTAACGGCAATGCTTCCACTGTCTCATTTTTTAACAGCTCAACAGGTAATACCACGACAGATTTTGTGAAGGCGAATGGCGGTAAAGCAAATGGTGGTGGTGGCGATAAAAATACCGCTCACACGTTATCCATACAGGGTGGTGCAGGTCGTTCTGGTGGTAATGACAAAGGAGGTGCTGGCGGTGGTGCCGCAGGACCAAATACAACACCGATAAATGACTCAGGACCAGGACAAACGCCTGGAACAGCGTATGCTTATGATGCAGACCATTCTGGTAAAGGTGGTGTAGGAGGTGATACATGGGATCCTGATGGATTTCCAGGTAATGCATATGGTGGAGGCGGCGGTGGAGCACACTCCGTGGGAGTCGTTGTTTTTGGCGCTCATATTTGTAATTCAAAAACTGGTGGTGGTGGTGCTCAGGGTATTGTTTGGTTCGAGTATATCAACGCAACAGCCACCCCATATCAAAATGTGACTTGTTATAACGGCAGTGATGGAAAAATCCAAATTAAGGTGACCGAAGGTTGGGCAAATAATGCCTTTGAATATACAATTACGGGCCCCGTAAACAAAAATGGAAATTTAACGACCACAAATCCGATTACAATTTCTGATTTAAAAGCTGGAACATATACAGTGACAGTCACGCATACCGCATCAGGTCTGACGAATGTGAAAACGGTCACTATAAATCAACCTTCCGAAGTGAAAATCAACTCTACAGTTTTCACCCCTGTCACTTGCCATACGGGCAACAGCATTCCCAATGGCAGCAATAAACACAATGACGGCTCTCTCCAGGTGAATGCAACAGGCGGTACAGGAAATCTTACTTATAAACTTAGTACCGGTGCTTCTAATACCAATGGTACCGGTACGTTCACGTTTAATAATCTTTCGTATGCAACCAATTACTCTGTTACAGTGACAGATACGAAGGGGTGTTCCGCAACTAAAAATAATATCACTGTGGGTCAGCCTGCTAAGCTGGAAGTTTCTGGCATCAGTCGCCAAGATGAGGATTGTTCGCAGAACGGTTCGGTGCAGATGACCATTTCCGGCAGCCATCCTAATTACACCATTGCATGGCAAGGCTCCACATCATCCGGTAGCAAACCGAATGTCGCTCCAAATACGGCTACAACCGTCTCAAATCTCATTTCGCAGGGTTATACGATTACGGTGTCGGATGCACAGGGCTGCTACACGACTCTGCCAGTGCAGACCATAAATCCCCGTACTCCGTGGACTCCGACCATTACCCAGCCTTTGAGCAAGACGGTCTGTAACGATGTACCTTTTGCATTCACCCCGCAAGAACTTAATCTGCAGAACGAGACGGATCCGATTACCTACCATTGGACAGTATCGGGAGATAATGAAGTAACCGGATATACGTCTCCTGGGGCAGGCACTTCCATCAGCGGCACGCTTCACAATAGTCATACCACCGCTCCGAAGACGGTCACCTATTCCGTTACGGCGCAAAAAGGTTTGTACTGTTACAGTGATCCCTTTGATGCGAGCGTAACAGTTCTCCCAGGTGGTGGCAGTACGGTGAATTTCAATCTGGATGACATCCAAAATGTTTGTCCGGGTTCCACTTTTGATATCCCTGTTACGTTTAGCAACGTGAGTCCAGGTGCTTCGGCTACGTGGAAGTTTAATGACGAACCTAAGTCTGCCACGTTGTCAGCAGATGGACAAGTATCACAATCTTTCGCCGCTCTGGAAGAATGTACGGGTGTATATACCTACGAGGTGACCGTGAACGACGGTACCTGCTCTGCCACCAAAACAGCACAGGTGACGGTAAAGGCCCCCAATCTTACCATTCTTGAGAGTCAGTATGGTAGTGAGACAGTGGCATGCATGTCAGCTGTGGTGGCTCCGCACGAGAAGAGTGGTTATACGATGCCCACATTTACTTCCTCTTGCGGAAACTATACCACACCGCCGGCCACACGCAGTGCGGATCCGGTTATTACCCGCACGGGAAGCGAATGCAATGGTACAGTGACGTATGCCTATACCTACACACTTTGCAATGGAAGCACGTCAGTGTGGAAATACATTTATACGGTGAAAGATGAGCAGGGACCGCAGTTGGACGCAGGTTATCCCACCACAGCCAATGTGGAAAACAATGGTTCATGTGTTTTCACTTATCCGGATGTGACATTGAGAAGCTTATATCAAGGCTATCTTTCCGATATTTGTACTGACTTTGACGATATTGTTATCACGCAGGAACCAGCTGCAGGTCAGTATATTCAGTCCACAGGAAGCGCACAAACCTTGTATATCACTTTGAAATTCAAGGATAATTGTGGAAATGAGACCGTGGTGGACGACGCAGTGAGTTTCACCGTTCCCGCGGCGGTCAGTGCCACTATCTCTAACCCCACAGCGGTGACCTGTGCCGGGGCGAACGATGGTTCCGCCACGGTGACGGTAACGGGTGCTTCTTCCAACCTTACATTCAAATGGGATGGCAATGATGCTTTGAATGCGGCTACATTGAGCAATGTGGCGGGTGGCATCCACACGGTGGAGGTGACCGACAATGCCACGGGCTGTGTGGCGTCCACTTATGTCATGATACCCGAGCCTACGGCTATTCGTGCATGGGTGACACCTTCTGCTCAGGCACTTTGCGAGGGCGAGACAGTCACCTTATACGCCAATGCCTCAGGAGGAGATGTGGGTACTTATAACTATACATGGAAGAAAGAGGGAACTCTCGTAGGCAGTTCTGCTTCTCTTCCAGTCAATGAAGCGGGTACATATACTTTGGAAGTGGCTGAGAAAACGGGCCACCAATGTACGAACACCAATACTGATAATACTTCTGTGATTACCGTGAACCCGTTACCAGTGGTGGCAGTTACACCGATTTCAACCACCATCTGCGAGGGTGATGATGTTGACCTGACGGTTTCCATTGACGGAAATACGACTATTGACCCCAATGAATACACCTTGCTTTGGAGTCATAGCACTGAAAGTAACCCAATAACAACGACAACTGTCACTATATCCGAAGCTGGAACATACACGGTGACGGCAATGAATATCCCTTCGGGCTGCTCCAACACGGCCACCGCCACGGTGAGCGTGTATGACGCGTTCACTCCCGGCAGCATCAGCACCGCAGGCGAAGCGGTTTGCGTCGATGGCGCTGCTTCCGAGATCCTGAGCACAGGACTCGCCTCTGGCGGCAACGGCACCATCACCTACCTGTGGCAGGTGAATGCCGGAGCGAACGGTGCTTTTGTGGCTGCTGCCGGCACCAACAACGAGGCCAACTATACGCCGACCGCCCAATATACCGGAACCGTTGGCACCTACACCTTCCGTCGTTTGGCCCATGACGTGGACTGCGCTCCCGTCAATGGCGAAAATGGCGACACCATTGCCACGGGAACCTATACGCTCACGGTGAACGCCCTGCCTGAGGCGGCCATCACGAGCCCCAATAACAGCTTTGCCATTTGTGTGAGCAGTTCCCTCGACAACACCATGCTGACCCTTAATGCCAGTCCCTCTGTGGGCAACTATAGTTACTTGTGGTCGTTGACCAATGGCGAGAACGGTACGGTGAGCGGCATCGCCACCAACAACACGTTCACCGCCTCTTGGTCCACCCCGGGCACCAAGCATGTCAATCTTACGGTGACGGACAACACCACGAACTGTCCCGCCACTGTGACGAAGGAGATCACGGTGAACGATGTGCCTTCCGCCACCATCAGCGGACAGGCGGAGGTCTGCCCGAGTGCGACTAACCAGACTATTACCGGTACGGTGACCACAACCGCCACCCCGAACTATACCTTCGCATGGACCGGCGGCGGCCTCTTTACCGACCAAACCCAAGGGAATATTACCACGACAACCTCCACGGTTTCCATTGAAAATATGCCGGATGTTTGTAACACTTCCTATACCATCAACCTGAAGGTGACCGACGGCAACGGCTGTTCCGCCAATGCCACCCCGTTCACTGTCACGGTGAAGGATGTCACCAAACCGACCTTCGCGACGGGCGATCCTATCACGGCCACCCCGGCGGACAACTGTACTTACACGATGCCGAGCCTCAACATCCAGGATGTTTTGGATCGTGTTACCAATGACGGCTGCAGCTATGACAACATCGCCTTCGTGAGCCAGAGTGTGCCGGTGGGGACTTCTTACAACCAGACCAACCAGGCGCAGACCATCCCTGTGACGGTTGTCGTGGAGGATGCCTGCCACAACACAGTCTCCCAGACGGTCAACGTGACCATCCCGGCCAACACACTGTCGGCCGAGATCTCCGGCAACACCCCGATCTGTAAGGGTGAATCTTCTACTATCACGGTGAGCAATGTCACGGGTGTGACGGGTACACCGACCTACTCTTGGGCGCATGAGACGAACTACACCAATACAACTAAGGTAACACCGACCACCTCTACGGTCTATACCGTCACGGTGACGGGTGACAACGGCTGTCAGGTGGTGAAGACCCAGAACATCGTGGTCAACGAACTGCCCACGGTGACGGTGCAGTCGGTCACGGTTTGTGCCGGACAAGGCAACGCCACCCTCTCTGCGGTGGGTACCGGCACGGGTACACTGCAATATGTGTGGAACGATGATGCGACGAATCCCACCACAGGTCCTACCTTAACCGTGCCTGCTCCTTCCACAGAGACCTCCTACACGGTTGAGGTGACCGACGGCAACGGCTGTAAGAACACCGGTGCGGGCACCATTTCCGTCCACACGCCGGTGCAGGTCACGGTGAACAACGCCGAGCTTTGTGCCGACGGCAGCGCCACGCTGACCGCTGCCTTGGCTGATCAGAACTCCCCGCTCTACAGCTGGGAACCTTCCACCTACTTGAGCGCGGCCACGGGCGCGAGCGTCACCTTCAGAAACGCCCCGGCCTCCACAACGGACTATCAAGTGACCGTTACGGGCACCGACGACCACGGCTGTACCAGCACGGCTACGGCTTTGGTTAAGGTGAACCCGCTGCCGGCAGTGTCCATCAATCAGGTGAATCCGCTCTGTCCGAATGCCGGCAGCACCACAGTCACCGCTAATGTGACCACCACCACAGCTACGCCTTACACGTACAATTGGAGTGCCGGCACGGGATTGACCTTGAGCAACCAGACCGACAATGCTGCCACCTCACGAGTTACCGCCTCCTTCGACCCGGCTTGCAGCAGCGCCTACACGGTGAACTTGAACATCGTGGATGCCAAGGGTTGTACCGCCACGGCGGAGCCCATCACCATCACGGTGAAGGACGAGGCCGCCCCGGTGATCGGCACCATTGCAGATGTCACCGCTACGGCTGCCGGCAACTGTACCTACAAGATGCCGAATCTGTCGGCAACGGTGCTGGGAGCCACGCAAGACAACGTCTGCGGCTATGAAGGCAACACCGTGTCCTTCGTCAGCCAGAGTGTGCCGGTCAATACGGTGTATAACCAGACGAACCAACAGCAAACCATCACGGTGAACGTGGTGGTGGAGGATGCCTGCCACAATCAATCCAACGCAGACGTGACAGTGATCATCCCCGCCAACAGCTTCACGGCGGAGATAACGGCTTCCGATGCCGTATGTTACAATGGAAGCAAGACCATCGCGGTGACTCCGTCCAATGCGTATAATAATGAGGTTCATTACCAGTGGAGCAACACGGATGAGGATGTCGCTTCCCAAACGCTGGAGAACCTTACGGAAACGACCACCTACATGGTCACGGCCACCGACGGCAACGGCTGTCATGTGGAACTGAACACCACGGTGACGGTGAACGCCCTGCCGGTGGTGACGGTGAGCAACGCCACGGTCTGTAACGGCCAGGGCACGGCCCAGCTGGTCGCCACGGTGACGGGTGCGGAACCGTTCCAGTATGCTTGGAAAGACGCCAGCAACCAGACGGTGGGTGAAAACAATGCCACCCTCACACTGGTGAATCCTGCCGTTGCTCAAGACTACACTGTGACGGTGACGGATGACCACGGCTGTGTGAACAGCGGCACGGGTCATCTGAGCCTGGACACCATCCCGAACATCCAAATCACGAACACGCTGCCTGCCGAGGTTTGTGCCAATAGCACCCTGCAGTTGACAGCCGCCAAGGGCGAGACCTACGTATGGGAAGCTCCCACGGGCGTTACGCTGAGTGCCACCACGGGCGCGAGCGTCAACTTCAGCTCCGCCGAAGCAGGTTCATACACGGTGACCGTGACGGGCACCAACAGCAACGGCTGTTATGCTTCTGCTGATATTACGATTACCGTGAACGCGCTGCCTGTTCCTGAAATTACTTCAACAGACTTGAGCATCTGCCAAGGCCAGCAAACCACGACTTTGACGGTCACGGGTGCCACTGGTGAGTATAAATGGAACAACAATGAGACTGATCAAACCATTACGGTAGATGCTGCCGGTACCTACACGGTGACGGTGACGGATGCCAACAATTGTAAGGGCAGTGCCTCCGCCATGGTAACGGCCAACCCGATGCCGACTGCAACCCTCGCCGTGGACGATGCCACCATCTGCCCCAACGGTCAGCAGAGTGCCAACTTCACCCTGACGACTGGCAGCGGCACGGTGGCGAACGGCAGTGACTTCACCTACGTGTGGTATTTGAACGATGTAGCAATCACGGGAACGCCCGCTCCTACCACTTCTTATACCACCTCCGCGGATGGCACCTACAAGGTGACCATCACCGATGATGAGGGTTGCTCTGTCACCTCCAACACGGTGACCATCAACTACCACACACTGCCCACCGTGACGGTGAACAACGCCAACATCTGCGCTTCCGGCACGGCCACGCTGATGGCCAACGGCGCGCAGACCTACACCTGGGATCCTGCCACCAATCTGACAGTGAACAACGCCAATGCCACCTTCAGCGGCGCGGCGGCCGGCACCTACACAGTGACGGTGACGGGCACCGACGGCAACGGCTGTCATAACACGGCTGAGGCCACCATCAAGGTGAATCCTGAGGTGGTGCTGACCTTGGCAAATGGTTCCGGCGCCAAGGACCAGAACCTGTGTGCCAATTCGCCGTTGACAGACATTGTCTTTAATATCGAGAATGCGACTATCAGCCAGTCGGCGGGTGTGCTGCCCACGGGTGTGACCTTTAATGCTGATACGAAGACCATATCGGGTACTCCGACCCAGACGGGCACATTTGAATACACCATCAAGGCTACCTCCAACCAGACCAACCCGACCTGTGAGCCGGTCTATATCACCGGTACCATCAAGGTGAATCCGACCGTGCAGCTGACGGTGACCCCGGCCACGCAGGAGATTTGTGCCGGCGGTGACATCCAGACGATTACGCTCACCAGCGTCAACGGCACGCTGCCCACGACCTTGAGTCTGGTTAGCGGTCTGACCTACACGCGCACGGACGACTTCAACGCCACCATTACCGGCAGCATTGCCACGGCGAACGAGAACGGCTATATATATAATATTGTAGCCGCCAGCAACCAGACGAATCCGCAGTGTGAGGCTGTTAACAAGGATGTCACCATTACTGTGCATCCGAATCCGGTGGCGGCGATTGCGACCATCCCGACCGTATGTCCGGCCAATGGCACACAGAACATTACGGCCAATGTCACCACCCCAACCACGGCCAACTACACCTACGCCTGGACGGGTGGGGTAGTGTTGACGCCCGCCACAACGACCACGGATGCTGCCTCCAACACGGTGAGCGCCGCTGTGCCGGTGACTTGCGATAACAGCTACACCATCAACCTGACGGTGACCGACCACTACGGTTGTCAGGCCACGGCCACGGCCACGATGGCGGTGAAGGACGAGACCACGCCGACCATCGCGACGGTGGCAGCAGTGGCAAACAACAACAATAAAGTGACGGCAACCTCCATCGGTAACTGTAAATACACGGTGCCCGATCTGACCACCTCTGACTATGTGACGGTGGCTGACAATTGCACCACACAACCGCTGCAGGTGTCGCAGAACATCACTCCCGGCACCCAATTCACCTCCGAGGAGACCTCCAAGGTGGTGACCGTTACGGTAACGGACGGCTGCGGCAAATACGCAACTGTTGACATCACGGTGGAGAAGCCTGCTGCGGTGGCGGTTAACATCACGGCCGGTGCTGCGGGCGTCTGCTTGGGCGACAACACCACGCTGACCGCCAGCGCCACCTCCGGCAATGGCAACGACAACATCACCTACACCTGGAGCCCGAACACGGGACTCTCCGCCACCAATACGGCGGAGGTGGTGGCTACGCCGGCCACAACGACCACCTACACGGTGACGGCTCGCGACGGCAACGGCTGTTCCGCCACGGCGACCCAAGAGGTGGCGGTCTATACGCTGCCCACGGTGGAGATTGCCGATGTGACGGACCTCTGTCCTAATGCCGGCAACACCCCGTTGACGGCCACGGCTGCTTTGGCTGGCGCCACCAATCCGACCTTCAACTACAGCTGGAGTTGCGAGACCCTGAACTGGACGGCTACGGCTTCTGAACAGGGCACCACCAACACGCAGACATTAACGAACATCCCGAGCACCTGCACGGCGACTGCCTACACGGTGAGCGTCGAGGTGACGGAGCTTTCTCACAACTGTAAGGCCACGAACACCAACACCGTGACGGTGAAGGACGAGGAGAATCCGACAATAACGCCCAGCGTGACCACTATTCAAGCTTCTACAACAGGCGGTGGCGGATGTACCTACACTATGCCTAATTTAATCACGGCTATCAGCTATACGTTGAATGATAACTGTACATCAGCGACTGATTTGCAAGGCACGCTTTCCCAGTCTGTGGCTGCTGGCACGACTATTTCCGAGACTACGCCGGTGACGGTGACCATCACGGACGGCTGTAACCACACCGCCTCCACGACGATTGTGGTGACGGTGCCGGATGCCTTTACCATTGCAGAGAATACGTTGGGACACAAGAATGTGACTTGTCCTGGCGGCCATGACGGTGAGGCTATGATTGACATTGATCATATTGTCGGTGGTACTGCACCGTTCACTTATACGGTGGATGCCGGCACATACGGAAGCAGTCATATCTTCACAGGTCTGACAGCGGGTACGCACCATCTGACGGCCAAGGATGTCAATGGCTGTACCTCTACAGTGGATGTGGTCATTATCGAACCGGATCCGTTCCAGGTGACGGTTACGCCTGTGAATGCCACCTGTGCCAACAATGACGGTTCTGTAACGGTCACAGTGACGGGCGGTACGCCTTCTGATCTTACAGGTTATACGTTCAAATATAGTGGAACATTGGAATACGGTGAACCCGATTATTCCAATGGTAACGGTGTCGCATCTTTCTCACCGCATGTTTTGAACAATTTGAAAGTGGGTTCATACACAGTAACCATCCTTGATCATGAAGGTTGCTCTCCGGCTGCTCAAACATTCACTATCGGATTGAACAACAACTTGGTAATCACGGAGATTCCTCAACCGGCTCCGATCTGTTCCGGTGGTAGCTTTGCCACCCAGCCGGTGACTACCACGCCGGGCACCACCTACTATACATGGAATGCGCCCGAGCAGAACCCTGCCAACGGTGTGAATAACACTTCTGGTTCAAACTCTACTACGCAATATACGGTTGCCGGTTCCAACTTGGAGAACGTTACAACCAACCAAGTTCCTGTGACGTTGACTTACCATGTGACAGCCCACAACGGTGTTTGTACTTATGATGCCGACTTGGTGATGACCGTGACGGCCACGGTGCGTCCGCAGGTGACCATCACTCCGGAGAACTATACGGTTTGTCCGAATGCAGGCACTCAGGAGTTGAGCGCTCAGATCGCTCATGTCTATGCTGAAAAAGATACCTTGACCTGGACATTCAACAACGGGAATCCGTATGAGATGACGCACACGGATCCTTCATCGACCTATACGGAGACCTATACGGTCACAGTTCCCGATGATGAATGTGAACATGTATATCCTTACATTGTCACATATAAGGACGGTGTCTGTACCAACAGTGCCGAAGGTTCTGTGACGGTTACGGTGGCTGACGGCATTGTGATTATGCCGCCCGCTTTGGTGGATACGACGGTCAACTGCTATGCTGACATTGTCACGCCTCATACGAAACGCCACAAGATGCCGATTAGCATTGTTGACGCATGCGGTCAGGTGATTGAATGGAACATGGGATATACTGCGATGGGAGCAGAACCCGCGTATGTGTCCTGCAATGGTGACAAAGTATTTACATACACGTATTCTGACTGTAGCGGTCATACAAAAGATTACATTTACAAGTACCATATTGTGACCCCGGCATTGAATGTGCCAGAAAACGGAGCCCAGTCGGTCGTCTGCGAGAGCGATGCGGTGACACCTAACACACCGCAGACCTTAATTGATGCTTGTGAAAGGGCAGTTCCCGCCGTCCTCGTTCCCAGCACGGCGGAGGCTCCGAACCCGGTAAGCACGGTGGTGGACGGCAGTGGTACGGTGACCTACCATTACACCTACACTACCTGTGACGGTACGGTGAAAGATTGGTACTATGTCTATACGGTCAATCCGGATGCGTTCACTCCCGAGGAGAATGTGGAGGTGACGAGAAACTGCAAGAACGGACTGATTGAGGCAGCGGACATTCCTGTTCCCAACTTCAGCATTTGCGGCACTCACATCGACTTCACCCTGCGTTCAGGTTATCCTCAAGACAACTTCACGCAGGACTGCGGTACACGTACCTACCTGTACGACTATGTGGTGAACGGTGAACCTTACACTTGGACCTACAAGGAGACGGTGGAACCGTCCGACTTCGAAATGCCTGACGATGGTGAGGAAACGGTAAATTGTTATACAGCTATCCATACGCCTGCTTTGCCGGATGTGACTGACGCTTGTTACAATGAGCTGCAACCGTTTAGCGGCCCAGTCATCAATCCTGCTGACTTCACGGGTTGTACGGGCGATGTGACGTACACCTACACCTACAAGGATTGTCAGGGTCATGTGCATCCGTGGGTTTACACCTACCACGTGAATGACAACGTACCCCCGACTTTCACCACGCTTCCTGCGAATAACACGGTGGCGGCAGACCACACGTCGGATGCAAACGGTTGTTACTACACTTACCCGAATCTGACGGACGGCGATGTGGTGGCCACTGCCAACTGCAGCGGTGCCAATGCCTCAATTACCTACAGTCAGGATAAGACTGCTGGTACATCAATCACGCAAACCGATGAGGTCCAGAACCTGCCGGTGGTGGTGACGGCCACCAACGGCTGCGGCATTTCTTCCACCACGACGGTTTACGTCACGGTGCCTGCGTTACTGACGGTGGCGGAGGTCGCCTCTGTGCACAAGAATGTGACCTGCTTTAATGGATCTGATGGTATTGTAAAAGTTGAAGCGACAACAGGTACGGGCACATCCCCGTATCAGTACAGTATCAACACCACTGCCACTCAGAATTTGGCAGGTGTGTTCACGAATCTTTCTGTTCCTGCCAACCCGACCTCCGGCACGGATGCCCATGGCGATATCTGGTACGGCAACTACACGGTAACGGCCACTGACGCCCACGGCTGCCAAGCCACCACGGAGGTGACGATTGCCTCTCCGGTGGAGCTTGCATGGAAGAATTGTCCGTCTGATTTGGTGTTCTGCTGCGACGAAGGACAGAATTATGCAACGGTGATTCCGGGTGTTAGATACACAAAACCGACTTTGAATACAACTGCAAATTATACGGATGAAGAAATTGCCCTTAATGCAGACAATTATCAGTATCCTATTGGTACCACGTCTGTGGCTTATTATACTGAGGATGCATGTAAGGATTATGAAGGAGTGGAATGCTCATTTAACATTATTGTCTTAGGAAATCCTTCCGTCAGTTTTGCCAATCAAGATTTGGCGGATCAAACCAAGTGTTTCGGTCAGCCGATTGATGATATCATGCTGAATTTTGAGCATGCCACCCTTTCGGCAACGGGTCTGCCCGATGGCGTGACCCTTGATGCCGAGAATGGCAAAATCTTCGGCACGCCTACGGCTACCCCTGCCCTACAGGGCACGACGTACAACTACGTTATCACCGCCACCTCTAACCAGAGCGCTGGCAATGTGACGGGTTGCGGTGTTCAAACCCTCAACGGTTCCATCACGGTGAGTCCCGCCCCGACGGTGTCCCTCGCCCTCACAAGGGAAGAGAGCTGTACGGGTAGTGATGCTATCATTACTGCGACGATGACCAGTGGAACGGTTATCCCGACGGTTTTTGCTGCTTTAGATGATGGAGGACATGAGACGTTATTGACTACTACCCCCAAAGAGTATGGTGATCAATACCATATTGCCGCTGGGCAGCATACGGTTACCGTTTGGGCGTTCGATATGAACACGCAAACTGAGGGCTGCTCTGCCACCGCCACTATCGAGGTGACCCTCGACAGTCCGTATCCCGATCATATCTTCGACAACATCACTGCCGACAATATCTGCAGTGGTGCCACCTTCCACGTTACTCCGAACGCTCCCAACTTCCAGGGCTATACCACCAAATATCAGTGGGCTGAACCCGTTGTGACGGATATTACCGGTGGTGAGTCTGCTACTGGACAAAGCGATGTGAATGGTACGCTGAACAATACGACAGCGGCTGAACAGAATGCGGTTTATACGGTGACCCCGACCACGGGCAACGTCTGTGTGGGCGACCCGTTCACGGTGACAGTTCCGGTTTATGGACAACTGACCCTCGCCGAATCTTCCCCCAATGCTTCTTATTGTAAGGGCGATGAGGATGTGGCTGACCTCGCTGTGACCGCCAACGCAGGCGGCGGCACCTACACCTACCAGTGGAGTGTCTCTAAAGATGGCGGCGAATACACGAATGTGGGTGAAAACAGCAACAGCAACACCTACACGCCCAGCACCGACGAGGCCGGCATCTTTGTCTATAAAGTGACTGTTCACGATGTGGCCGGTTGCGGTGACAGTACTCGCACCATTGCCACTATTACGGTGAACGACACCATCGTGCCGAACATCGGTGAGGATGCTAATATTTGTGTCAACAGCTCGTTGATCAACAACACGCTGACAATCACCGACCAGGCTGACAATGCTTCCGATTACACCTACGCTTGGACGCTCGGCGACGGCGGTTCCATCACCTCCACGCCGACCAACAGCAACAGTATCACGGCCGAGTGGACCTCCGCAGGCGTGAAGACGGTATCCCTTGTGGCAACGAATACCACCACGGGTTGCAAGTCTCGTGCTAAGAAGACCATCACCGTTTATGACACCCCTGTTCCGACATTGAACAATGAGAATGTTTGTATCTCTACATCTACTTCAAATAACACCCTGACCCTGACCACCGACCAGAATCAGAATGATTATGCTTGGACAGTGGGCGCAGACGGTTCCTATACAGGCAGTGGCTACACCGTGGATGCCCAGTGGAGCAGCATCGGTAACAAGACCATTTCGGTTACCTACACGGATGAGCATGGTTGTCGCGCCACAACCACCAAGGTGGTTCAGGTTAAGAATATTCCTACCCCTGTGCTGAACAACAGTGCCGTTTGTGTGTACAATTCCACCACCAACAACACACTGACCTTGAATACCACTTCTGGTATGACAACATACGTGTGGACACTTGGGGAAACTGATGAGGGCACGATTACTGCCGGTCAGGGAACCTCCAGCATCACCGCTAATTGGTCCACAGCCGGCAGCAAGACCGTGACGGTTGCCATTACTAACAGCGACAACTGTACGGCCTCCACTTCCGCCACCATCACGGTGAACGACATCTCCACTCCGACCATTACCGGTAACCAGGTTATCTGTGTCAGTAACTCCAACACAACGGATGTGCTGAGTCTGGCTACAGAGACGGGTATGAGCAGCTATGTCTGGAATGTTGACGGTGGCACCATCCTCAGCGGCAACAACACGGCCTCCATCACTGTGGAGTGGGCTGCCGATGGCAACAAGACCGTGTCGGTGAACTACACCAATGCGGCCGGTTGTACCAACCCGACTGCAACTGAATACGCGGTGACGGTATATCCGAATCCCACCCCGACCATCACGGGTGACGACAATATCTGTGTCAGTACCTCCGCCACCAATACGGAACTGACGCTGAAGACTCAGTCGGGCATGAGTGAGTATGCTTGGACATACGGGGATGCCACATTGGTGTCAGGCGGTACTGCCACGGACAGTACGATCACGTTGAAGTGGAGCGCCACGGGAAGCAAGACGGTGACGGTCAATTACAAGAACGCCAACGGCTGTACTAGCCCGACGCCTGCTTCCAAGACTATCACGGTGAATGCTTTGACAGTCCCGACCCTCACGGGCGGCGAGGTCTGTATCAACACCTCCGAGGCTAACACCACTTTCAGCCTCTCCACGCAGAGTGGCATGAGCGATTATGTGTGGACTCTTGGCGAGGGTGGCACATCCACAGGAGAAGACAACGCTATCACGGCTCAATGGAACTCGGTTGGCGAGAAGACGGTCACGGTGACTTTCAAGGATGGTAACAACTGTACTACCACCTCTACTGCCACGGTGATGGTCTATCCGAAACCTACGGTGGAAATCACTGGATACAACAGCCAGTGCTACAATACATCTGATGGTTTCATTACCTTGAATTTGGCTGCCGGAACTCCGAACTATACGGTGGCTTGGAATGATGACAATGTAACGACCAACGGTAGCACAGGTTCCCTTGGCAATGGAGCATACACTATCAGCAACCTTGCCGACGGCAATTACACCATCTCCGTGACCGACAGCAAGGGTTGTAAAGTCTCCACCTCCCAGGCTGTTGAGCAGATTGCCCAGACCTTGACGGTGACAGCTGCTTCTCCGGTTGCTTGGACGTATGACGGACAAGAACATACGGATGCAGGCTACACGATTGCTTTCGGTAACGAGAGCTACACTGTAGCTGCAGCTGATGCCACCACGGGTCACGCGCTCACGAACAACGATGTGGTGACGGCTGTTGTGACAGGAGCCATCACTGACGTTGGTACGGAAACCAATACCGTTTCCTCCGTGAAAGTGATGCGTGGCGAGACGGATGTGACCTGCTACTATAATATTGTAAAGGTGAATGGTGAGCTGAAGGTGAATGCTGCAGAGTTGACCATCGCCTTGAATGCCGAGAAGGTTTACGACGGCACGGTGTTCACCAGCACCTATTCCACTGCCAATACGCATTATCAAGTGTCTGGTTTGGTGGACGGGGATGCCATTACGGCCGGTGTGGTCACCTCTGACGGTTCTAATATCGGTACTTATACCAATGCAACTGATGCAACTTTGACTTGTGCTCCGAGCGGTTTTGCGACCACGAAGGGCATTGGTAATTACACTGTTGTTTACGATTTGTCGCAGACGATCACGGCGAGACCTCTCGAGCTGACGGCTAACGACGCGACGAACGAGTACACGGGTTCCACCATTACCTATGCTACGGCAGGGGATGCAGAAATTCCGTACTATGCTATCACCAGTGGTAGCCTTGTTACCGGCCAGAGCATCACGGCCATCGCCTTGACGGGTGAGGGCGTGACGGTTGACGAGTATCCGATCACGATCACGGAGAATAGTGTGGTGATCAGCGATGCCTCCAATAACGATGTGACGGCAAACTACAACATTACACGTGTTGCGGGCACGCTTGAAATCACGGCTTCCACGGAGGAACTGAAGGTTGTCTCGTCGAACGGCAGCTGGACCTACGACGGCGACGCCCATACGAAATATGAGTACACGGTGACCTACGGAACCGGCGAGAATGCGTTCACGCAGACCGTGACAGTTGCCGCTGGAGCCACTACGGCCACGGTCACGCTTCCGACGAACGACGTGGTGACGATCACGCCTGCCGAGACGGCGACGATCACGCACGTTGCGCCGAGCGGCGTGACGAACGCGTTCAGCTACACGGTGGCGCACAGCGACCAGTACAGCAACAAGACCAAGACCGAAGGTACATTGACTATCACGGCCCGTCCTCTCGAGCTGACGGCGAACGACGCGACGAACGAGTACACGGGTTCCACCATCACCTACGCTACGGCTTCCAATGCGACAAGTCCGTACTATGCCATCACCAGCGGTAGCCTTGCCGATGGTCAGAGCATCACGGCGATCGCGCTGACGGGTGAGGGTATAGCCGCCAACACCTATCCGATTGCCATCACGGCGAACAGTGTGGTGATCAAGGATGCCTCTAATAACGATGTGACGGCGAACTACGACATCGCGCTTGTTAACGGCACGTTGACCATCAAAAAGATCACCGCTACCGTCACTATCACCGGTTCTAACAACACTACCGACTATGACGGCACATTCCATACCGTGACGGGCTATACCGCCACGGCCAGCACCAGCTTGTACAAGGTGACGGGTGACAACATCGACTTCATCTTCACACCTGCAAGCGGTGCTACCCTCGTGGAAGGTGTCATCGCGGCCACCCGCAAGGATGTCGGCACTACCTACATGGGTCTCGCTCCCGCGCAGTTCGCCAACACGAACCCGAACTTCAGTCAGGTGGACTTCGTTGTGAACGACGGTTACCAGACTATCAATAAGATTGACGTGACGGTGACTATTACGGGTAAGACGGATACGAAACCCTACGACGGCATTGCGCACACGGTGACGGGTTACACCGCCACGGCCAATACTCCTCTGTATGACGTGGATCACGACTTTACCTTCAGCGGCACGGCCACGGCCACCCGTACCCACGTGGTGGAAGGCGAGGATGCTTCCGGCACCA
>JAEEGH010007363.1_pt1 | contig 26545 bp, 28 predicted proteins | sample 9134181 | NCBI WGS metagenome assembly JAEEGH01 (sample SAMN16246544, study PRJNA631951) | gut metagenome | biome: gut microbiome; feature: rumen; material: DP-attached | host: Bos | place: Iran: Karaj | collected 2018-10 | reverse complement strand
GTTCTCTGGCCGCAGATAAAAAATGCCCTTACAACACAGATTACAAAAGAAGAAATCGCAAAATATGCTCCCGAAGGAAAACGTCCTGCTGACGAAATCATCTACTATGGAAATTACGACGAGATTCAGGAATACATGCAGATTAACGGCTGGACTGACGGACTTCCAGTTGTTCCGCCAACTGACGAAAAGATTCAGGAATATCTTAAATTTACCGGCTTTAAGGGAAGCGACGTCCTCGGCACTTTTGCACTCGCTTACCGGGAATGCTCTGTTTATACGGTGGCGGCAAATGCTGTAATGGCAGGAGTCCCGCCTGAGTTCATGCCAATCTGTATTGCGTTTGTGCAGGGAATGAACAACGGAGAATGGCGAAAACCCCTTGCCTCGACCCACGGCTGGACTCCGTTTGCATGGCTCAACGGTCCGCTTGCCCGCCAGCTCGGAATCGACAATCAGCAGGGAATGATTAGTGAAAAGGCAAACAAAGCTCTTGGGCGATTCATTGATTTGGCTATGCTCAACATTGGCGGCTACTACGTCAAAGAAAACCGAATGGGCTCTTTCGGCTATCTCACTCCCTTTACATTCAGCGAGGACGACGAAGCGTGCGTAAAAATCGGATGGAAGCCGTACCATGTTCAGCAGGGATTCGATTTGAACGCGAATACAATCACTGCAGGAAGCGCGCTTGCATGGGGAAACAACATTACGCCAGCCACAGACGATGCCAAAAAAATCATGAATCTTATGGCCTTTGACATTACCGAAAAACAGCAAAACGGACTTGGAAACACAAAGCCGCAGGTTCCGCGCACCGTTTTCATCACCGAATATGTGGCAAAGGACCTTGCAAAGGAATACAAGACAAAATCGGATTTGGAAGACGCGCTGATTGAGACTGCCCGCCGTCCTCTGGCCCTGCGCACCTACGCCCACTACTGGGCAAACACCGGAAGCCAGCAGTACAAAAGGCGCACTTTTGACGAACACTACCAAATGCTCAAAAAAGACGAGGCTGAGCAGGCAAAACTCACGACCACGCCTGAATGGTACAAGCCGATTATCGCTGAAGACGAAATTATGACCATCGCAACCATGAACAAGGGCGACACGGCCTTTCTGGTAACAGGAGACGCCAACCGCAACAAGGTTCAGGTTATGCCGGGCGGAGGATTCGTCACCACGGAAATCAAGCTCCCTGAAAACTGGAATGAACTGGTCGCTCCTTTAGGCTACCAGCCAATAGAAAACTTTTACCTTAAAGCAGACTTTGCAGATGACGGAGCAGGCTCAAAGAAAGGGACAAAAAGCAAAAAACAGCCCACAGCAGCAAAACAGCCGAAAGCACCGGCACGGCCTGCAAAACCCCTGCGTTAGCGCTGGGAGCCCCGAAGTACCGCAAAGCGGTATGAGCGGTTAGCGAAGGGCGGACACAGCGACCCCGCCTCTGGCGGGGGAACGCCCATGTAACAAAATCACATAACTTTAGTTTTTAATATGATATACTTAAATGAAATCAACGGAGGTCAAAATGAAAAAACTTCTTGCAATCATGGCCATACTCTCGCTGGCAACCTTTACCTTTGCCCAGAAAGCCGGCGACAAAATTACCTTCAGCTCAAAGGATCTGAACGGAACTGCCGTAACGGACTCAATTTTTGCCCAAAATAAAATCACCATGGTGAACATCTGGGGCACCTTCTGCCCTCCCTGCATCCGCGAAATGCCCGACCTGGCAAAACTCAACGAAGCAAACAAAGCAAAAAGCGTTCAGGTTGTAGGCATCCCGCTTGACCTTACCGACCGCACGGGAAAAATCCTCGACGCCCAGAAAAAAGACGCCGACGCCATAATCGCCGCCACCGGAGCAAATTACACTCACATTGTTCCGACTCCCGACATGCAGATGAGCTTTCTGCGAAACATCCAGGCCGTCCCCGCCACAATTTTCGTAGATAAAAATGGAAAGCAGATCGGCCAGATCTACCTCGGCGCCAGAAGCCTGAAAGATTGGCAGAAGATTATTGATGGACTGCTGGAAAAGCAGAAGTAATTTTTCACACGGAAATATTTGTACGGGAAGTCGTGCTAACGCTACGCGGCTAACGCCGCTATGGGGATGATTTATTTGTGAGAGGGAGAAAAATATGATAAAAGATGAAGTTTTAACAGCACAAATTCTAAATGCCTGCAAAGATGTGTACAGTGAATTAGGCCGCGGCTTTTTGGAACCTGTGTATCAGGAAGCCTTAGAGAAAGAATTTCAGCTAAGAAATATTCCGTACGAAAGAGAAAAAAAACTTAGAATATCATATAAAGGTATGCCTCTTGAAAAAGAATATATTGCTGATTTCCTGTGTTATGGAAAAATCATAGTTGAATTAAAAGCTGTTTCTTCACTTGCAAAAGAGCATAAGGCACAAACAATAAATTACTTAAAAGCTGCAAATTTAGAAATAGGCTTGCTTGTAAATTTCGGAGCAGAGCAACTCAAATGGGAACGAATATCAATATTCAATCTTACAAGAGAGGGCGTTAGCCCGAACAGCGTTAGCGAATCTTCCGTGTGACAAAAAAAGGAGAGCTTATGTCTTCACTCACAAAACACCGTATCATTTCTGTCCTTCTCTTGTGCCTGGGAGTCGCCCTCATCCTTGCGGGAATCTTCCGCGGCGAGGCAGAAACAGTCTTCAACAAGGCTACCCGCATATGCATGGAATGCATAGGGATAGGATAAAAAGCGCTTTTTTATAGAGGGGCAACAGTCATGTCAAAAAATACAGAAATAAAGAAACACTCCAGAATCCGCCTGATAATCCAGGCATCCTTTGCAGCCCTTTCAAACGGCTACATCAGGGGGTTTGCACGGGGACAGATTTTTGAAGGCCCTTCCAAATTCCTCTGCGTTCCGGGAATGAACTGCTATTCCTGTCCGGGAGCCCTGGGAGCCTGTCCCATCGGATCCCTTCAGGCGACGCTCAACGCAAGGGAATACCGGGTTTCAATGTACATTGCAGGTCTTCTTGTAATTTTCGGGACTTTTCTCGGCCGCTTTGTCTGCGGTTTTTTGTGTCCCTTCGGCCTGATTCAGGATCTGCTTTTTAAAATTCCCTTTGTAAAAAAAATCCGCCGCCTGCCGGGAGAAAAGGGCCTGCGCTGGCTGCGCTTCGTTTTTCTCGGCATCTTCGTGATTCTCCTTCCCATGTTCGTTGTGGATATCACAGGCCTTGGAGACCCCTGGTTCTGCAAGTGGATCTGCCCGGTGGGCACTCTGGAAGGGGGAATCCCTCTCGTACTTTTGAATTCTGCCATGCGGGGAGCGGCAGGCTTCATCTTCCGCTGGAAACTTACGATCCTCATAATAACGCTGCTTTCTGCAATTGTGATCTACCGCCCCTTCTGCCGCTATGTATGCCCCCTGGGCGCAGTTTACGGCATTTTCAATAAAATCTCTTTCTACCGCATCAAAATCGACACCACAAAATGCACACAATGCGGCGCCTGCCGGAAAACCTGTAAGCTCGATATTCCCGTCTGGCAGAATCCTAATTCAATGGACTGCATCCGCTGCGGAGACTGCAAGGCAGCCTGCCCGCAGGGGGCGATAAGCAGTTTATTGTCAGTTTAATATAATATACACAATTAACTATTTTTATAGACAGTTCGATTTTTTAATCATATACTATTAATTATGAAAGAACATTTACAAAAATCCTTTGAAAACTCTTCGATTCGTACTGCCTGGAATGAACAGGAAGAAGAATGGTATTTTTCGGTTGTTGATGTTGTCGGGGTACTGACGGAAAGTGAAAATCCCAACAATTACTGGAAAGTCTTAAAAAACAGGCTAAAGAAAGAAGGGAGTCAGTTGGTTACAAATTGTAACCAACTGAAAATGCAAAGTTCAGATGGTAAGTTCTATAAAACTGACTGCATGAACACAGAACAACTTCTTAGACTTGTTCAATCCATCCCTTCAATAAAAGCCGAGCCGTTCAAAATCTGGCTTGCTCAGGTAGGTAGAGAACGCATAGAAGAAACAATAGACCCTGAACAGACAATAGACCGCGCCCTGGAGACTTATGCAAAAAAAGGTTATTCCCGCGAATGGATTAATCAGCGATTGCAGGCTATTCAGGTGCGTAAAGAACTGACCGATGAATGGGAACAGCATGGCGTCAAAAAAGGCGTTGAATATGCCATCCTCACTGATGAAATCACAAAGGCTTGGTCCGGCATGACAACTCGTGCGTATAAAAATCACAAGGGTCTCAAAAAAGAGACTCTTCGTGATAATATGACGACTACCGAAATTATTCTGAATATGCTTGCCGAGACAGCCGCAAAAAATATCTCTCAGACAGAAAATCCGGAAAGCTTTGAAGAAAACAAATCTGTGGCCCGCCGTGGCGGAAGAATTGCCGGTAATGCCCGCAAAGAACTAGAAGCAGAAATAGGACACTCTGTAATTTCAAATCAAAATGCATCTCAAATAAATACTGTCGTAACAAATCTGATAGAAAATGTTTCAAAAGAAACTCCGGAGAACAAATAATGGAATCAGTTATAAAAATCCTGCGGGAAAAAAACAGATATACACAGGTAAAACTCGCTGAAGAAATCGGGATTTCCAGGCAGGCACTTATAAAATATGAAAGCATGGAACTTGAACCGCCTCTTTCAGTTGTACGCTCGCTTTCAAAACTGTTTACGGTGAATTACGACTGCTTTATTGACAACAAATTGCCGGAAGAATCAAACTCAGAAGAATCCGAAGTGATTTCACAGCTTGTTAAAAATTTTAAGAAGCTGAATGATTCAGAAAAGCGCGCAGTATTTGAAATGGCGCGGATTATGGCCAATTCATGAGAAAATAAAAGTATTGTACGTCAGGCCTGTTTTTTGTTCTGCGACCTAGTGCAGCTCACCAGGGCTGACGTTTATTCAGGACGGGAGAACCAGCCGTTTTATTTTAAAACACATACCTCGCCTTTAAGTACACGCTGGTGTAATCCTTGTATTCTCCGTAATTGCCTTTTTCTTTTCCTTCGTTAAAAATATAGCCGCCTGCTTCTAGATAAATGCTGTCGCTTAGGCTGTATTCTGCGGAAAGTTCCACTGCACTGTCCAGATCTTTTAAGTTAAGGACTGCGGAAGCTGAAAGTTCCAGCGTTTCTGCAAAAAGGGATTTTGAAATGCTTAAAGTTGCTCCGTGGTCAAAGTTTCTGCTGCGGTCGAGTTTTTCTGTTTTGCCTGAAACATAATCACAATAATACTGGGCTGTAAATGTCCAGCCTTCTCTCATCCAGTCCAGGCCTGCCAGGGCCAGAAGATTGTTGTGCCCTTCAGTGCTTTCGCTGCCTGCAAGGATTTTTTCTGCCGCAACCTGAAAATATCTTTCCGGGAAGAATGCTGTTTCAAGGCGCAGGACTGTTTCTCCAAGCGGAACTGCAGCATCTGCTCCCAGCATGGCCATCCTTTTATACGCTGCTGCCGCCTGAACTTCCCCTGAGTTAAGGTTGTAAGTTAAAAAAGGCATGTCTTCCCAGCCGTAAAAGCCGTAAAGGGAAAGGTCGCATTTTGAAAAATAGCCTGAAACTTTTAAGCCGTATTCTGAGTTTTTAATAGTCTCTTCCGGCAATTTTATAGAAGAAAGTCCTGCAGTCTTTTCCTGCGGCAATGAGGCCGGTGTAAAGACAGGAATATAGTAAAAGTCTGCACTTACGCTTCCCCGGTTAAAGCCCAGCCTTGCTGCATCCACGGCAAGACTTTCATCTTCAAAAAGGGCGCTGACAGAAGAATAATCTTTCGGGCAGATTACATTTGTAATGTCGATTCCGTCTGCCTTGCCCCAGGCCGCCTTCTGCCTTCCTGCGCGGAAAGCCCAGAAGTCTTCCGAGTAGTCAATGTAGATTTCATTGAGTTTCCAGTATGCTGTGTTTTCTGTCCCGTCAAATCCAGCCCTGCCTTCTGCACAGGCAGAAGAATTTCCATAAAAGGCCTGGAATTTTCCCTTCAGGTAAGTGTCCCCCAGAATAAAATCCCCGCAGGTTTCTGAACGCAGGGCGGCTGCCCAGAGGCTGCCTGCTTCTCCTGAGAAGTCTGATTCCTGGGAGGCGAGAGGAAAAACAGAAAGAATAAAAGTAAACATGCTTACAAAGAAAACTGTTCTTTTCATCGGATTCTGCCTTTTTCCAGGGATGCAACTGTGAAAAGGGAATCGTCAATGTCGGCGCCGTCGTAAACGATGTCCGATGATTCAAGAAGGGACCAGTTGCCGCTCTGCACGTTTTCCATCTTCATTTTCTGCGCGGTGGTAAAGCCCTTGATGGTTGTAAAATCCGTGCAGGAGAGGACGCGGTGGAGCCGGTTCTGTCTGTCATAAAATTCGCACTTGCGCATGATAAAATCGTCCTTTGCGATGTAGGAAATGTTCCGCGGGTCTTTCTGGTCTGTGTCTTTTGCAAGGCATTCAACCTTCCAGCAGTCAATTCCGTCCACGTTTTCTTCGCCCAAAAGCTTGTATTCGTAGTCATTCAGGCTGCGGTCTCCCATGTCGCGGTAGGTAAAGTCTGTTCCCATAAAGCTTCCGTCACTTTCCGAGCCGCTTGAAGCGATGCGGCGGGTCTTTTTCATTGCAGGCATGTAAAGCCAGTTATCCGAGTCCTTCTTTTTTCCGTTTTTGTCTTCCGGATAGTCGAACATAAGGTAGCCGGTGCCTGAAACATCTTTTGGTTTAACGAAAACGATGACTTCCTTTTTAACGTCTCCGTAATCCTTGCTCTTCATGATGACTTCGCGGATTCTGTCCGAGCCTTTTTTTGTGTGAATCGTAAGGGTTGCCGTGGAAGAAGCGGTTACAGGTTCAGCCACTTCGTCCGCCTTTTTCATGATATCATAGCCTGTAAGGGACTGGGCAAATGCCGCAGCTGAAAGCAAAAGTGCCGAAATTGTAAAAATTGTCTTTTTCATAATAAATCTCCTTTTAAAGTTATTGAGCGGGGCGTTGCGGGGTGTCCCCGCAGAGGGGGTAGTGAGCAACGCAGTGCGAACGAGGGGGAGACTTCCCCCTGCTTCTTATTTCTCCTTTCCGAAAGGCTTTGTAATATAAAGCAGCACTGGCGTAATGGTGTAGTCTGCTATCAGTGCGCTTCCAAGGCCAACTACCGAAAGCCAGCCTATGTTCACAAGAACATTCATCGTGCTGGTAAGGAAAATCGCAAACATGGCGCAGAGGATTACCGTTGTCATAATCATCGTTTTTCCGATTTCGCGGTATGAGTTTTCTATTGCGCTGCGGTAGTTTCCGGTAAGCTCAAAGTGATATTTGATGTGGTTTGTAAAGTGAATGGTGTCGTCAACGGCGATTCCAAGAATCATCGGCATAATCATGGCCGTTATCATGTCCAGGTTTACATGAGCATATCCCATAATTCCGCCGATAAGCACAATCGGCACAATATTTGGAATCATTGCGATAAAGCCGGTCCTGATTGAAGTAAAGGCAAGAATGAGGAGAACGAGAATTATCAGCAGGGAAGTTCCGATTGATTTGATTGAACCCCGGACAAGTTTTCCGTTCATGTGGGCATACTGAACTACTTCGCCCACAACGCCCGCGTTCCTTGCATCAGGGAAAAGTTCAGCCACCCATTTTTTTACTTCTGCCATGTTCTTTACGATTTCTTCCCCGTCGTAGCCTGAAAGTTCAACCTTAAGGTAGGCGGCGCGGAAGTCATTGCTGATGTAGTCATACAGGTCCGTGCCTCCTGAAATTTCGTAGAGGAACATAATCTGTGTCACTAAATCCTGGTCATCCGGAATGATGTAAGCATCCGGTCTGTCTTCGTTCAAAGTCCGGTTCATTTCCTTTACGATTTTTGTAACTGAAGAAACCCTCGGCTTTCCGTTAGAAACTTTTGTCTGGCTCAAGGTTCCAATTCTCTGGGCAAGAATGTCCATTTTTTTGAGAACAGCCGGATTTTTTATTGCGTCTTCTTCGTCATATTCAATCAGGACTTCGTAGTCGTACTGGCTTCCCAGCTGGCTTCTTGTAATTTCAAGAAGGCGTTTGATGTAAGGAGTGCGCTCGCCCATCATGTCGGAGTAGTTCATGTTCACTTTAATTTTAAAAATGCCAGGAATTACTGCCGCCATAACAAGGACGGTAGCTGCAACTGTAATCCACTTTTTGTTGATGATTGCCTTTCCCATGGCTTCAACCCGCAGATCAGATTTTGTAGCTCCCTCTGTATCAGCAAAGGCCGGGTCTTTTTCCCTGTCTTTTCCAAAACTGTAGAGCACCGGAAGAAGAATCATAATGTAAGCGAAAACCGCAAAAACTGCCGCCGCCGTGATGCCGCCAACCCATCTCATAGGTCTGATTCCCGCCGCAAGGAAGGAAAGCATTCCTGCCATAGTGGTAATTACCGTAAAGAAAAGGGCCCAGCCGGATTCCCTCACGCTTAAAATTACGGAAGCCTTTCGTGCTCCGCACCTTCTGAAGTGCATCTTAAAGCTGTTGATGTAGTGAACTGAATAGCCTACGGCAAGAGCCATGGAAAGAAGGACTGTAATCATAATCATGGAATTGTTGCCTTTTATGCCAAGCCAGCCTGAAAAACCCAGGGTTGTGGTAAGGGCTCCCACTGTGGAAACCGCCGGTACGACAATGCCCCGGAGAGAGCGGATAAAAATAATAAGGCAGACAAGCATGACGATAAAACCCAGCAGAACGCGGGTTACAAGCTGATTCATGGTAACCGCTTCTTCTTCATATTCTGTGTAACTCATGCCGGCAGGACGGATTTCCCATTTGTCTGATTTATATTTCGGGTCGGCAAAAACCTTCATTGCAGGCGGTGCGATTATTTCCATGGCTTCTGTAAGGTTTTCTGAATACTGTTCAAGATTTACGATGAGCCAGGTTTCTGTTGCATCGGCACTCACAAGGGTATTCACCAGGGACTCACGACTTAAGATAAAGGCCTTTTTCTCTGCAAGCTCTGCACTGTCCTCAGGAACCCCGTCCTCAAAGGGACTTGAAACTTCAAAGCCTTCTTCCGTACCAACAGGAAGGGAAAGTTCCATAAGGGAAGTGATGCTCTGTGCATAAGGAACTTTCTGTAAAAGATCGTCTCCAAGCTGGTCTATAAGTGAAAGGACTTCCGGATCAAAAACGTCCTTTGCCTTGATGTGGACAAGGAGACTGTCAGTGGAACCGAAAATGTCTTCAAAATGGTCCTGATTTTTTTTGGTGGTCTCCCAGTCGTCAAACCAGTCTTCCTCTCCGTTATCCAGGGTAAGACGGCTTAATCCCATGCTTCCGATGAGCGAAATTACTATCAGGCAGACAAGAAAACCCCATCGGTGCTTTACTTCAAAGCGGCCGAACTTTTCAAACCAGTTGTTGATTCTGGTAACTTTCATAATGAATTACTCCTCCTTATAGAACTGATAACAATGTTATCATAGTGGTAACACTGTTATCTTGTCAATAAATTCCGGTAACAATGTTATCTTTTTTTTATTGACAAAGGCATATTTTTACCGCAAACTGTTTTTCATGGCTGAATCTTCCATCGAAACTAAAAACAGGCTCCTGGAAAGTGCAAAAAAAGAGTTCCTCGAAAAAGGCTTTACGGCCGCTTCCCTCCGTACTATCGCCGCAAATGCGGGAGTTACAACAGGGGCCATGTACCGTCACTTTAAGGACAAGGACGCTTTTTTCTGTGCACTGGTTGATGACGCCATAGAAACAACAAAAAAAGCCGTTTCTCTTGCTGATTCAGACAATCACATAAATCTGACTCTATCCCGGATGCAGGAACATATAGATTCCGAAAAAGAATCTACCCAAAAATTCCTGAACTATATGTACGATCATTTTGATGCATTCACCCTTCTCCTTACAAAATCAGCGGGAAGCTCCCATGAAGGCTTTCAGGAAGACATCTGTGAACTTTACACGGAAAACTGCAGGCGGACTTTTGACCTGATGTATGAACAGAAAATTGCCACAAAACATGTTTCCCAAATGACAATTCACTTTATGGCTTCTACCATAATCAACGCCTTCTGTGACATCATTCTTCACAACATGCCGAAAAACGACGCTCTGAAATACATTTCTGATATAATTGAATTTACAGAAAGTGGCATGTACAAACTTTTAGGAATTGCAAGGGCCTGATTATCATTCAAAAGCAGCCAAACTGACGTTTTTAACAGGAGGCGTGATAAAAAGTACTTCCCTGTACTTTTTATCACGGGCAATTGCATTCTAAAGCCTGCAATTGCTATTCGCGCCGTCCTGGCGCGTGGCTGCCGCCATGGCTTTATAGGAGGAAAAAATTTATATGAAAGTCATTCTTTTTAACGGAAGCAGGAACGAAAAAGGCAGCACCTATACTGCTTTAAGCCTCGTTGCCGAAGAACTCAACAAAAACGGAATCGAAACCGAGTTTTTCTGGGTGGGAGAGCGCGCCTTAAACGGACAGATTGACCGGCTGGTAGACGAAGCAGTTGAAAAAATCAAGACAGCCGACGGTATGGTTTTAGGCTCCCCTGTTTACTATGCATCCCCGAGCGGCGAACTTATCGCTTTTTTAGACAGATTCTACTGGAAGGGCGAAAAATTCCTGCGCTTTAAGCCTGCAGCTGCCCTTACCATTGCCAGACGTGCCGGAACAACAGCCTGCCTTGATGTACTCAACAAATACATCACCTATGCACAGCAGCCAGTAATCACTTCCCGCTACTGGAATATGGTTCACGGTTCAAACGGAAACGACGTCCTCAAAGATGAAGAAGGCATCCAGATTATGCATACCATCGGCCGCAACATGGCCTGGATTTTAAAAAGCATCGAAGCCGGAAAAAATGCAGGCATCCCCCAGCCGGAAGCCGAAACAAAAATCTTTACGAATTTTATCCGCTAGTTTTATACTACAAAGGGCGCCCCGCCTGCACGGCAGGCGGCCGGGCTTTGCGCACTTCCGCTTAACGCTTCATCCGTCACTTCGTGCCGGACGCCTTTCGGCGGTGCTCCAATCCCTGGCGCTAGAATCTTTTTAACTGACAGTCTGCATATTTTTAACCAACATCAGAACAATCTGTTTCTGTTCCTGTGTAAGTGCTTCAAATTCAGCAACATATTCAAGAAGCTGGCCTGTAAGTGGAATTGTTCCGGTATATTCTTCGCCGGTTAAAAGATATTCAATTGAAACATTAAGTGCTTTTGCAATTTTATAAGCATTACTTACACTTGGTTCCTGAGGATTCTTCTTTAAATAATTATCAATGGTTCTTTTACTCACCCCGGATTTTTCAGAAAGAGCCCGTGTGGTTAAACCCTGATATTCCATTTCATCTTTTAAGAATTCTCTAAACCCCATGCATAAAAGATACCTTGATTAGCGTAAAAAGTGGCAAATTTGACTTTTTTAAAAGTATGGCTATATAATTATTTACTCGGATAAGCGTATTGATATAAATCAACACTCATTTTTTGGAGGTGTACTAATATGAAAAGAAGATTTTTCAGCATAATCTGTTTACTTTTTTCTATACTATTTTACAGCTGCAGCACAGACACAGAAGTTCCTGTTTATCATACAGTGTCATTTGACAGCAACGGCGGAAGTTTTATAACCGCTCAGACAATCGAACACGGTAAAAAAGTAATAGAGCCGGACGAGCCAGTACGTGAGGGATATCTTTTTATGGGCTGGTATAATGGTGAAGAAAAATATTTTTTTACAACTTTAGTAACTTCTGATCTAGTACTTACTGCAGAATGGAAGGTTGCAATTAATTATTACAACATTACATATAGTTCTGAATATAGTACAGCACCAGCATCTATCAAAATTGCTGAGAATTCTGTTTTAACTTCAAGCCACCTGCCAACACTCTCTTCTGAAGATGCTATTTTTAAAGGCTGGTATGTAAACGACAAAAAAATTAATGCAGGTGAAATTATCACAGGAGATTTAAACCTTACGGCAAAATGGCAGGATTATATAACAGTTTCCTATTCAAGTGTTTTTGGTACTTCTCCAAATAGTTTTAACATTAAAATAAACTCCTCTCTTACAGAAGAAAACTTAAAAAATCTTGAAAATGGCTCACACATATTTTTAGGGTGGTATTATTCATGCAATGAAAGCCAAAACGGTACTGGTGTTAAAGCGCAGGCTGGAACAATCTTAAAAACAAATACAACTCTATATGCGAAATGGAAAACAGCGACTGTATCTTTTGAAACAGTTTTTCAAGAAACTATCGCCCCAATAACAAAATTTATCGGAGAATCTCTAAACGAATCTGAAATACAAAGTATCTCACATATAGGTTATTCGTTTGACGGATGGTTTAATGGCAATAACAAATTAACAACGAATTATATTGTTTCTGAAGATATTACTTTTACAGCAAAATTGAGTTTACTCACTTATTCAATAAACTATGTTTTGAACGGAGGTACATTTCTAACAGATGCAGTTAGCACATACACTGTAGAAGATAATATAATATTACCTGAGGTAGAACATACTGACAGAGTATTTGTCGGATGGTATGAAAATGCTGACTTTACAGGAAGCAAAATTTCTGAATGGGAACATACTGAAAAAAACGGCAATCTGACTTTTTATGCAAAATGGAATGGTAGCAAAGCAACAGCAGAAACTATTGTGGAAACCATAAAAAGCATGACAGAATCCGGTACAATCAAAGCAAGTGGTGAATTTAATACACTTTTAATACGAGAAATTAATACTGCACTAAAAGAATTAGCAAATACAAAAAAAGCTATTCTTATAACTCTTGATTTATCTGAAGTAACAGGGTTAACCGAACTTGAAGCTGCTAGCGTTTTCACCGAATATAGTTCTGGTTATTTGGATTATAGGTTAATAAATTCATCGAATTCTTTTTATAATTGCACAAATTTAAGAGAGATAATATTACCTACAATAATTAATTCTATCGGTTGTCATGCATTTTTTGGATGCTCTTCACTTAAAAAAATAACAATCCCAGATAGTGTAACAAATATAGGTATTGCTGCATTCGCTGGTTGTACAGCACTTAATGAAATTACACTGCCATTTACAGGAACCTGTTCTACCACAACAACAGCCTCAAAATCCACATTATTCGGTTATATTTTTGGAACATCTTCTTACACTGGAGCAGTAACTACAAAACAATATTATTCAGATTCTGACTATCAAACATATTATTTACCACCAACACTAACAAAAGTAGTAATCACAAGCGGTATGCTTTTATATGGCACCTTTTCTAATTGCTCCAATCTTACAGATATAATACTCGAAAAGAATGTAACTTCTATTGGCAATAAAGCTTTCTCTAGCTGTTCTAGTCTTTCAAATATTTCTATCCCGGATAGTGTAACTTCTATTGGCAATTACGCTTTCTCTAGCTGTTCTAGTCTTTCAAGTATTTCTATCCCGGATAGTGTAACTTCTATTGGCGATTCCGCTTTCTATAGCTGTTCTAATCTTTCAAGTATTTCTATCCCGGATAGTGTAACTTCTATTGGCGGTGGAGCTTTCTCTAGCTGTTCTAGTCTTTCAAGTATTTCTATCCCGGATAGTGTAACTTCCATTGGCAATTACGCTTTCTCTAACTGTACTGTTCTTTCAGATGTAACTATTGGTTCTAGCGTTTCAAAAATAGGACTAAAAACTTTTTATGATTGTACAAATCTCAAAAACATAACGTTTACTGACTCGACAACTTGGTATTACACAAGCAGTTCTTCATACATTGACGGAACAATAATTAATCCAACAGAGGTAGAAAATGCAGAAAAAATGGCTACTTATCTAAAATCCACATATAAAAATAAATACTTCTACAAACTATAAATAATTATTACGAGGATGTTATATGAATTACGATAATTATAACAATGAAAAATCGACATTTTTATTACAAGGCACTATTTCTGAACTAATGGTCGAAAACAATAATGTTTCTTTTAAAATTTATGGTACTGAAGGCTTTTCCATAAAACGAGGGGGCCAAACCTACAATATATTATCTTCAGGTAAAAATTTAGCTATCTCTTCTACAACACCTGCATTTATAATTTTTCAAGACATTGTTTTTGAGACAAGTGAAAGTAATATACCATTACTTTCGGCTTCAATTACTTCAGGTTTTAAACTCACTTTAATCATAGAAGCTTCAAATAATGATATTATTAAAAATCATCCCTTAACTGTAAAATCGATCAAAATATCAAATAATTAAAAACCCATGCAAGAACAATACTCTACTTATCATTCAGAAAATCTCGTATTTATTGGTGCCGGTTCAACAAGTTCATTAGGTATACCCACGACAAGTACTCAATCAAAGTTCTTTCGCAAGTTAGCAGAAGCTAAAAATGAACAAGAATTATCTAACCTGTTAACTAATTATTTTCTTGAGCCTGATTTATCAAAAATTATTGCATTTTTAAAAATTCTTGACGTGTCTGATTCAATTTTTAATATATCAAATTCAGATATTAAAAATGCATCTCATATTTTTAATAATAAAAAAGAAGATCTTCTAAAAAAGCGAATTATAGAATTACGTCTTGAATATGATTGGAATGCCGCAAAAAAAATCATAAAAATTTGCCCAGAACCATTAGATTCTAATAATGATAACTTAATCTTTGATTTATACTCAATTATTGATAATAAACTTTTAACTAAACAATCCCTTAATCCAAACATTGATGAATCCACATTGCCATTAACACGCTTAAATGGTGCTAGAAACTTCCTGATTTTACTTACAAATGTGTTAATATCATCCGCCTGGTTTAAAATCACAATCGGAGAAAAAGAAGCAGAATTTGAAAAATATAAAAATTTTATTATAGCTTTCAATCATCTTATGTTAAAAGAAGGATTTACTAATAATAGTGTTAAAAACTATAAAAAAGAATCAAGAGATTTTTATCTCTTTTCTACCTCATTCGTATCCTTCAATTTTGATATGGTCTTTCCCTGGATTTTTATGAATTCTCATTATACTTTAAACCATAATCCAGTTTATATCCAAAATCACCCTCTTAAACTATGGCTTGATTATAATGTTGAACATCGAGGGAGAAAAATAAATAATAATAATAAAATCATACCTACTTTAGAATTCACAGAAAGTGTTGCAAGTCGTGAAAATGAAGATGATCACATCGGAACCCCCATCAACCGTGCTGGAAAATTCTACTTTGCACACGGATCCGCCAATTGGAGAGAATGTCCGGCTTGTGGCAGATTAACATTTTATTTTGGTACAAGTGAAAAAAAATGGAATTTTAAATCAAGTGAATTAATTCCTCCTTTTCCTATACCTCTATTTAAATCAGAACAAAATATACATCGTACAGAAAAGGAATATGAATGGAAAGCTATTTTACATAATGACTCTCTTCAATGCATGCACTGCGGACAGGAAACTAAGACAAACGACTCCCCAATGATAATGCAAACAATATATAAATCAACTCCTACATCATTCCTTGAAGAAATACAAAGAAATGTAAAAATTGAACTGAAAAAAGCGAGTCATATTATTTTATTAGGCTATAGTTTGCCTAAAGACGATGTTATTTGGTACCATACATTTTCTGAAGCAGTGAGATCAAGAATAAATAGTAACAAAGAGGCCTTTTGCACAATTGTTATTGGATATAAGGGAAAAAATTGTTATTTGTATGGGGATGAACTATTAAAATATATAAAATCTAGTCCAAAAGATGATGAAGCATTTGGCATAAATGCTATAATAAACTGTATTTCTATTTTCGGTTTATCCAAAGTACGCGCATGGACAGGCGGTATTCCCCAGGTATTCGGAAAATGTACAGAAGCAGATGTAAAAGAACTCTTCTATCCAAATTTTGAACAATGGAAAAATTTCACTTTACCGTCATAACAAGATGAGAGGCAGCCAAATTTTTTGACAGAATATATACACAGTACTGATTCATGCTCACACCTTCTTTTTTAGAATCTTCTGCGATTTTTACGAAAATCCACAATTTTAGGAAAATATTTTACGAAAATTTTCCTAAAATTATCCGCCCCCCCCCGCTCAACGCAACACCCAGTCTCAACGCAGTTTACGCAGCCGCCCCCACTCATCGCCACAGCAAAATGGAATACAAAAATTAAAGACTTCGGCCTCAACATATTCAGCTACAAAAGAAATGACAACTAAAGAAGGAATTCCAAATCGGTGTCCGAAATGTGGTGAAATTTGGGGTCTTGCTAAGGAAAACACTGGTGCTGGTAATACACTAGGTAAAGCTCTTATCGGAGGCCTGTTGCTTGGACCTATAGGAGTTGTTGGAGGAGCAGCATTCGGAAATAAAACAACTACCTATATATGCAATAAATGCGGATTCAAAAAAGAGTATAAATCTTCTCTCGTAAAGGACGCTGCTACTGGCATAAAAAATATGTTCAAATAAAGAAGGTAAAAAACTAACTTATAAAAAGGAACCTGTGCCGTCATAAGTCCCCTCGACCGGATGTAACAATTATAAAAGGATAACTCTCAATCATAATCCGAAACTTGGAAAAGCCCGGTATTTTTTCTGGTCTTACACGGATCCGTATAAACCTTCATGAATTCCCTTTATTTTTCGAATAATATGGATAATAATTAGAACAGAGCAAAAAGATAATACTCTGGATACAGAGAAATATTGTTAGGTTGACGCCCGCGGTGGGGCGCTTTGTGAAAAACTATGAAAGTAGAGTGTATTGATAAAGAACTTGATTTAACGATTGGAAAAACTTATGAAGTCATAATGCTTGAAAATCAAGGTGACTTATATAGGCTGAAAAATGATTCAGGAATTATACGAAATTATCCTGTCTGTAGTTTTAAAACACTCAAAGTACTGAAAGCAAAATGTATTGAAGATGTAAATATTGATTTAATAAAAGATACAATATATGAGGTTGTTTCTATTGATAAAGATAAAAATGAATGTAGAGTTATTGATGAAAGCGGTGAAGATTATATTTATTCAATGGATTATTTTGAATTTTTATAAGTTGGAAATAATGATGAGGGAAAAAAATGATTCAATTTTTAGAATTTGCTGAAAAAGTTTTGGAACAATCTGATTTGCCATTGATTTATCAAGATATATGGAAAAAAGGCGTTGACATGGAATTAGATAAAATCTTATCAACTTCCGGAAAAACTCCTTGGCAAACTTTAGGTGCAAGACTTTTTTGTGAAGTAAGAGATAATCCAAACTCAAAATTTACTAAAGTTGGTAAAAGGCCTGCGAAATTCTTTTTAAAATCTAAAATGCATCTTCTCTCCTCAGAAATAATTGAAAATATAGATAATGATATTTCTCCAGTAAAAAATGAAAAAATTTTTTACAAAGAAAGAGAACTTCATCCATTATTGAGTTATTTTGCATATACAAATACTTCGTTTAATAACGGAAAAGCAATACTTACAAAAACAATTTTTCATGAAAAATCAAAAAAGGAAGGATTAAATGAATGGATTCACCCTGATATTGTTGGTGTCTATATTCCTATTGAAGATTGGAGTAATGAAATAATAGAATTAAGTAAAATCAGTAATTCAAACACCATAGAATTATTATCTTTCGAAATGAAAAGAGAGATAAATAGATCTAATTATCGAGAATACTTCTTTCAAGCAGTATCAAATTCTTCATGGGCAAATGAAGGATATCTGGTTGCAGCAGAAATTAGTAATGATGATGAATTGATGAACGAATTGGAAAGATTATCTTCTTCTTTTGGTATTGGATTAATAAGATTAGATTTAGATGACATCGATTCATCTACAGTTATTTTTCATTCAAAGAAACGAAAGGAGCTTGACTGGGAAACTATGAATAAATTATGTGAAATAAATGCAGATTTCAAAAAATTTATTCAAGATGTTAAAATCGATTTTGATTCTAAAAGAATTCATAAATCTGAATATGATGAAATTATTTCAGAACCTGAAAATTATATAAATAAAATAAAGAAAAACACATAACAAAGCTTCAAAGCGGATGTCGCGGTCAAGCCTCGCCACCGTTTAAGCAATTGTTATACGGACGCCCGCACTGCGGCGCTTCGAAGGAGAAAAAAAATGAAAAGAATTATTAAAACTTTTATGTTGGGGCTTTCCTTGTTGTTTCTGTCAAGTTGTGTATCACTGAAAAGCACAAGTACAAATTCTACAAGTGAAACGCTGAATGATATGGTCAGGTATAAAAGCTCTTGCAATGAAATTGAAAAAGCAATTAAAAACGGAGCAAATGTAAATGAAGTGAATATGTATGGAGTAACTCCATTAATGTTTGCAGTGGGTAGAAGTGATGTAGAAGTTGTAAAATTATTAATTGAAAATGGAGCTAATGTTTCAGCAGAAGCAAACGGTTCATATACACCATTATTTTATGCTGTAGAAGTGAATAACGATAAAACAATTACTATTGTAGATTTATTATTAGATGCAGGAGCCAATATAGAACATAGAAATTACAAGGGGCAAACAGTTTTATTGTATGCAGCTGAAATGAATTCTAATCAGGAATTATTACAACACTTAATAGAAAAAGGTTCAAATCCAGACAGCTGTGATAGTAAAGGAAATAATTTAGAATATTATAAATCTAATTGCAAAAATGGTATTATTTATTAATCTCATAAAATAACACATTATATCTAAAAAAAATGCGGTCAATGAAGTGCACCCTTAAAGTTGGACAAATAAAGTTCAATTTTGGAGGTGCATTTTTTATGCTTGACGATTATGAGAAAGCATAATTATAATATAATTATGGCTGAAATAATCTTTGAATGGGATCCTGTAAAAGCTGAATTGAATTATACGAAACACAAAGTAACTTTTGAGGAAGCGAAAAGTGTTTTCTATGATGAAAATGCAATCTTAATTGCAGATCCGGATCATTCAAGTATGGATGAAGACAGATTTATAATGCTTGGACTGAGTTCAGAGTTACATATGCTGGTTGTCTGTCACTGTTATAGGGAAAATGACAGAATTAGAATTATTTCGGCTCGAAAAGCAGATACGCTTGAAGCCGCACAATATGGAGGAAGATAAAATGAGAGACCACTACGATTTTTCAAACGGAATAAAAAATCCTTATGCAGACAGACTCAAAAAACAGATTACAATTCGACTTGATGACCAGGTAATTGATTATTTTAAGAATATGGCAGAAGAAACAGGTATGCCGTATCAGAATATTATCAATTATTATCTTCTGGATTGTGTAAAAGAAAAAAAACATCTGGAAGTTGCGTTTAGTAAATAAACCCATATCAAAGCTTCAAAGCCGACAGGCAGTCAAGCTGCCTGCGGTACAACCAGTTGTTATGGGGACACCCGCACTGGGGCGCTTCCGAAGGAGAAAAAAATGAAAAAAATAATATGTCTATTATTGTCTATATTTGTTTTAAGTAGTGTTAATGCAAAAAATCAAGAAAATAAAGATACAAAATTTCCTTGGTCGAATTTTAATGTCAGAGCTGGTGAAGAAATAAAAATGCCAATAGATTGTGGTTTTATTTCTTATGGAAAAACAACTATCTTTGAAAACGATTGGGATTATTCAATTCCTAAAGAATTTGGTAATAAAGTTTTAATTGTTTCTATTCCTTATTCTTTTTATTTTGAAGGAAAGAAACAAGAAGTATTTTATGAATTAATTATAAAAGATGTAGAATTAAAGAAAGAAATTCAGGCAATACAACTTTTTTCGGAAATAAAGTCTGGAACAGTTATAGGGACAGCCTATATTGATAATCCTGGTTTAATTGTAAGAACTGTAACTGGTTATGATCCAAATTTAATTATTGATAGTAAAAATCCTCCTATAGAAGTAGGTAAATATACTTATTACGATGCATCTACTTTCATGCCGACAACTCCTAAGTTATTAACTTTTCAACCAATTCTTTCAAAAAAAGATTCCATAGAATTTTGGGATTATCCAGAATCATTAGAAAGTATAGCTTCAAAAATAAATAAGAAAAAAGAGGATAAAGGTTATATAAAAAGATTACCAAATTATAAAATTTTAATAAAAACAAAATTAGATAAATATCCAGAACATATTCGTACAGAATCTAAGACTGATTTAACATTAAAAATGATGTTCTATTCATTCTGTGATACTGAGCAAATAATAAATTTTGATGGGCTTCCATTTCATTTAGTATTTTATAAGGGCTTTGAAGATTATTTAAAAAAAGAATATAAACTTGGAGATGATATATATCTTTATTTAGTATTTCTATTTGGAAGTAATGGTAAACAATATTATTATGTAAGAGATTTTTCTTTAAAATCTCCAGAACAACAATTTAATGATAAATTAGAAATTATTAATACAACAAAGAAGAAATAAATCACATAACAAAGGTTCGTAGCCGACAAAAACTTTGTCACAAAAGTTGCTCTTCGTGGCTTTACGCCACCGAAACTTTTGCGCCAATGTTGCGCGATGCGCAAAACCGTTTTTACGGTTTAAAACGCTAGTTTTACGCACAGCTCATTGAGCTGGAGAATTAGGGTAAAAAATGAAAAAAATTAATTTCGTTTTATTATTTATTACTTTCGGTTCTTTTTTATATGCAAGTCCAAATTATAAGAATGGAAATGGAACAATTTTACAAGAACCGACAATTGATAACTACAGAATCACAATTCGAAAATGTGAAATTTCAACAATTTGTGGAGAATTTCTAAATGAAAATATGAAAATTGTCTATGAAAATTATGACTATAAAGATAGTGTAGGAAAGTTAATAGATAATGAAAAAATTCAAATTTCTCAATTTTGTAGAATAAAAGATTTAACAAATGAAAATGATTGGAAAAATGGAGAAATTTGGTTAAAAATAAAATCATCTACCTTATCAGGTTGGATTTGCGTGAGAAATAAAGACTATCAATACGGGTGGGGAGATCCGTATCTGGATAACTATTGGGAAGTCTTAGACGAAATTAATATTGATGGAAAGAAATGGACTGTAAGAAAATATGATCGGGGGCTAGTTAGTATTTATGAAAACCTAAATTTACGTGATAACCCTGGTACAAATAATACAAAAGTTTTAGCAGTAATTAGGCCAAATGGAAATCAATTAAATGTGGAAACACTAGCAATGACAGAGGAAATAGAACAAATTGATGGAAAATACGATCATTGGATTAAAGTTAAGTATAACGGTCTTGAAGGTTGGATATTTGGCGGGTTTACTCATGTAGAACATGGTGGTCTAAAATATAGTATTCCAGATGAAGAAATAAGATTTATGTTTGGTTGGGATTAGTAATTATTTTTTCTTAAATAAATATTTTGTTTTAAGAATTAATCTAAAAATATTTGTATAAAAACGTATAACAAAGGTCCGTAACCAACAAACCGGTCCACCCCGCTGCGGTACAACCAGTTGTTATGTGGACGCCCACACTGGGGCGCATTGCTGAAAGAAAATGGCATTTGATTTTAAGAAACAATTCAAGGGATTATATCTTCCTAAAACAAAACCTGAAATTGTTACTGTTCCAAAGGCAAATTACATTGCAGTACGTGGAAAAGGAAATCCCAATGAAAAAGTTGACTCATATCAAAAAGCAGTCAGTATTCTGTATGCTGTGGCTTACACCTTAAAAATGAGCTATAAAACAGATTACAAAATTGATGGATTTTTTGATTATGTTGTTCCACCACTTGAAAGATTCTGGTGGCAAGATAGAATTGACGGAGTTGATTATTCATCAGCAGAATTTTTGACAATTAACGAGGGACTTTGCGTTCAGATTATGCATATGGGATCTTATGATGATGAGCCAGCTTCGGTAAAACTTATGGATGACTACTTAAAATAGAAAGGTTAAGCAAACGATATGAATCAATCTCGACTTCACCACGAAATATACCTTTCTGACCCAAGAAAAGCAGAGCCTGAAAAATGGAAAACAGTTATTCGGCATCCAATAAAGAAATTATAAGAAAAATTTTGTCAATCCTGAATTTTTAGTATGGCGAGTCAAGCTCGCCTTTTTTAGGTGAAATTTTTCAAAGAGTATGATAAAATCAATTGGAGGTATATTATGTCATACGAAATGGTAATTGAACAAGTAAAAACTCTACCTGAACAATTGTTGACATCGGTTTCCGCATTTATAAAGTTGTTGGAAGCTGAACAGTCAGAAATGTATGTTACTAAAACTGCCCCAAAAACAAAAAAGAATTTCCTTGAACTTGCAGGAAAGATTCATCTTGATAGTAATTCTGTAACAGAACTTCGCGAGGCAAGTTTATTATGATTCTCGCAGATACAAATATAATAATAAAGAATGACACATAACAAGAAGTTTAAAGCCGACACAGGCTCAAGGCCTGTGCGTTTTAACTCATTGTTATGTTGACGCCCGCACTAGGGTGCTGGAGGAAAAATGAAAAAAAGATTTTCACTATTACTTATTTTATTTGCCCTGTTTACTGCAAATCTTTTTTCAGCAGATTTAGATTTTGACAAAGAATTACAGGACTTTGTAAAACTAATGCAAAATAATGCCGGCTGGTATTTTTATCAGTGGCATAATGGCATTTACATGGACATGTATTACATCGATATAGGTTTTGAACCTAATAACAATGTTTATTATATTAAAGACAAATGTTATCACATGAAGGATTTTAAAAGAAAAACCTTAAAATCTTCTTCATGGGGGTCTCATTATTTAAGAACTTCAAATGATATAAAAAAAGAAAAAGATTTGATTATTATTGAAAATGGTAATATTGTTTCTATCAAAAATGGTGAAGATTATCTTGTAAAAACTGATTGCAAGACAGAAGAAGAAGCTGCCGAATATCTATTTAGAAAAATTGATGAAAGAACAGAACTTATTCTTGGAAAACATTATGATGAAAAAACAGGAGTTTCGATAGATATTTCAAGAAATGATTCAAATTTCACTGTACAGGTGACAGATAAAAATGGAAATACAAATATCTATGATATGCAGTATTGGGATTCTTATCCTCTAGAAGATACAGATAATGATAATAATCTTTATTTTATTGAATTTACAAATGGAGCTTTCATATTCGGATTAAATATATACGACAGAATAACTGTAATTGGAACTTTCCCTATTCCAGAGCTTGCAAAAGCAACAAAATCCATTGAAACAGAAACAAGACACAATGGCTATGGAATTTTATCTGAAACTTCAAAATATGTTTTTATGGATAAATGGGATTTAAAATATAATGAAAATGGACAGTTAAAGAAAGCTTTAGATGTTTATCGGCTTTTTGAAAAAGATGGCTGGAAGCGACTTGATTTTGAAGACAAAAAAATACAGATTATCGACGGTGAACGCTTTTATTTTGCTTTTGAATATACAGCAGACAGTCTTAAAAATGATAAATCATTATCACAAAAGATATACGTAAGCAAGCCTGATAGTTCTGAAAATTTTAATGGATACATGGTAAAAAATTTAAAGGCTTCATCAACCTTAAAAGATAAATATCATACATATTCTGCAGATGGAATGTTAACGGTTTATGAAAAAAAGACAAATGATCCACAGAGCTTTATTAGACAAAATCCAAAGTTCTGGGTAAAAGATAATGTTCCTTGGGTAGAAGGAAAAGAAGGCGACGGAATTGGGGAATATTTTGAGTTTGATTTATATCCTAATAAAGACTATCGCTTTAATAGATATGAGATAAGAATTCTAAATGGTTATGTAAATCCTCTTCTTCCAAATTTATTTAAAGAAAACAATAGAATAAAAACTGCAATTGTAGAGACTGATAAGGGATTTACAATGGAAATAGATTTTCAAGATATAGTTGAGTTTACAGACTTTTATATTCCAATGGATAAAAATGGTCCAACTCATGTAAAAATCACAATTAAAGAAGTATACAAAGGTTCAAAATATAGTGATACTTCAGTTACTGCTCTGGAAGCAAATCATATGTTTTGGGATAAGTAAGTTTCTGTTTTGATTTGAATATAAAATTACATAACATGCACTTCAAAGCGGACGGCAACTCAAGCTTGGCATATTTCTTTACGGCGGGTCAAGCCCGCCTTTTTTTCTTGACAAATATAGGTTTTAACCTATATTATTAAAATATGGAAAACAAGTTCACAGTTGAATTTTATGAAACTGAAAAAGGTGAAAAGCCTTGTCTCGATTTCCTTAATACGCTCGAAGTCAAGCTTCGAGCTAAGGCCTTCAGAGATTTAAATCTTCTGCAAGAAAAAGGAAACGAACTTCGTTTACCATATTCAAGACATCTTGATGACGGGATTTTTGAATTAAGAACTATACAAGGAAATAATATAATAAGAAGTTTGTATTTTTTCTTTGTAGGCAGTAAAATTATTATTACTCACGGCTTTAGGAAAAAAACCGATAAAACTCCACCAGGAGAAATTGATCGTGCAAAGGGATACAGACAAGATTATCTTGCAAAACATCCGCAAACGGAGGAAAAAAAATGACATTAAATGAAGCATTAAACGAACAGATGAAAGATGAATCTTTCAAAAAAGAATATGAGGCTCTTGCTCCGGAATATGAGATTATTTCCTCTTTAATTGATGCCAGAAAATCCTGCAATGTAACACAAAAACAATTGGCGGAAACCACAGGAATTGCTCAGTCCGATATAAGTAAGATAGAAAATGGTTCAGGAAATCCTACAATTAAATTGCTCCAGCGTCTTGCAGAAGGACTTGGCATGAATTTAAAAGTAGAGTTTATACCTAAGAATCAATTAGCAATGGGATAATGCAACCTAACAAAGGTTCGTAGCCGACAGGCAGTCAAGCTGCCTGCGGTACAACCAGTTGTTAGGCGGACAGCCCACTGGGCTGCTAAGGAGAAAAAAATATGAAAAAAGTATTTTGTTTTTGTATAAGTTTATTCCTACTTCTTGGAACAGTTTATTCTCAAGATATAAAACTTGCTGCTATTGCATGTCAGGATATGTTATTGGATCAGAACAATACATTAAGATATTCAGTATTAAATACCATTGATAATAATTCTAGTAATGTTTATGCAGTTGAGAATGTCAAAATAATTAAAGGTAAAGTTTTTATCGGTTTTTATATGGCAGAATCTGCAAAAATCGATAGTATTGTTCTCGAACATGGATACTTTGATTCCAAATATTTTGATGCAAATAACAGATTCAAGACAATTCAAGTAATCAAAAAACTTGATGGTAAAAGTATAAGTGAAGAAAATTTTACTTTACAAGATAAGATGGAATCTCAAAAACTTACATTAAAATCAGATGCTGAATGTAATGTAATAGAAATCATTCTGCTTGATATATACAAGGGAAACAAATGGGATGATACCGTTGTCAGCGAAATATCATTTTACAATAAAGGCAAAAAACTTTCCGTAGGTTTTGTTCAGGACAGTAATTCACTATATAAAGAATATTATCACAGTTTCAGATATATACCTTCTACTCATTTCGTTAATGCCTTTCCAATTATTGAAGAACATTTTCAATATGGAAAAGCCGGAAGTGAAACATATTACTATTATGAAGATGTTTATCTTAAAAGATATGTAGCAGGCATTCATGAAGATATGGATGAAACATATTCTCTTGTCTATCATTATAAAGACAGAAAATCAAAGGGCCCTTATGAATTATTGGAATATGATCAGACTGGAAAACTAAAACGGCAGACAACATTTGATTATGATTCAAATGGAAAACTCATTAAAGAACAAAAAGAATATTATATAAAAACATATAATTATGACAAAGATGGAAATCTACTTAAAATAGTTCAAGAGGCTACAAATAAAACTTGGGCTGAAGATCAAGTTATCGAATATACATACAAAAATAATTTAATTGCTTCAGAAAAAATTACAAAGAACAATAATCTTGATCAGATATACCAATATGTTTATGAAAAGAATAAATTAGTTCAAAAGATTTGTATTTATGACAAATCTAACAAAATTCCTACAAATTATTATTATTCGTATGACAAGGATGGTAGAATGATTGAAGAATATACCATGTATTCAGTTAAGTGGTAAAATTAAATAAAATCGCCTAACAAAGGTTCGTAGCCGACAGCGGGTTAAGCCCGCTGCGGTACAACCAGTTGTTATGTGGACGCCCGCACTGGGGCGCTTTTGGAGAAAATATGAAAAAAAGTTTTTTTCTAATTTTTTATTTATTCTGTATATTTTGTTCTGCAAGTTGTAATAATAAAATAGATTTTTCTCTAATTACAGATACTAATATTCCACATGAAGAAGAAAACCTGATTTCTGAGTTAAAAAATAATGTTCTTGTAGCGAAAGAAAAAGGAAAAGAAGTTTCTAGGTACTATTCATCAAATGGAAATATTTTAACTATCGAATCTATCAACAATAATATTGTTCGGGTCAGGCGAAAAAAGCCACGTAG
>JAEEGH010007362.1_pt1 | contig 26546 bp, 26 predicted proteins | sample 9134181 | NCBI WGS metagenome assembly JAEEGH01 (sample SAMN16246544, study PRJNA631951) | gut metagenome | biome: gut microbiome; feature: rumen; material: DP-attached | host: Bos | place: Iran: Karaj | collected 2018-10 | reverse complement strand
TCGTTTTCCGAAAGCAGGATGCGGTCACCGCTTTGGAACAAGTTCAGCACCGCCGTCTCCGCCTCCAATCCCGAAGCGAAGGCGAAGCCCGCCGTGCCGTGCTCCAGGTCCGCGATCAGTGATTCGAGAGCCGCCCGGGTCGGGTTGCCCGTGCGTGAATACTCCCACTTCGGCGTGCCGCCGATATTTTCCTGTGCGTAGGTCGAGGTCTGGTAAATCGGCACGTTCACCGAGCCCGTGCCGCCGTCCTCATGGACGCCCCCATGGATCAGCGCCGTCGAAAATCTCATACCGCTCATATCGGATTCCATATAAATTCCCTCCAAATCTATGTCAATTCATCGGCTGTTTTTCCGCCAGGATAAAATGGATATTCTCAAACGCCTGCCGCTGGCCCGTCCCGTGACCGAAGAACCGCTGCTGGACGCCGGAAGGCGGCTCATGCTCGCTGACCGCGAAGCCCGCCTCGTGGAGCGCGCGCCAGATCTCGTCCAGCGTGCAGCCCGGCTGCATCGGCTCGCCAAGGCTCTCCGTGATGGCCGCCAGCTCCCGTACACGCTCCGGCGCGCGCTTGGAAAAAGTCGTCTCATCGGGGAAATCGAAAACGAACTGATCTCCCGCCGTCGCCAAAGCCCCGATCTCCCCAAGGAAATGCGACAACACCGGATAGGACAGATAATAGGCCACGCCCAGCAACGAGAAGAACGTAGGCGTTTTCATGGAAAAACCCGCCGCCATCAGTCGGTCCTCAAGCTCATCCTTTGCGAAGTCCACCGGGACGAAATGGATTTTGCCCGCCGATTTCCATGCCAGTTCTTTCAGGCGTTCCTGCTTGTAGGCCTGGGTTTTCGGCAAATCCAGCTCAAAAACGGTAATCGCGGGATTCGCGTTCCGATAGGCGAAGGTGTCCATTCCCGCGCCGCAGATCACATATTGCACGCGCCCGTGGGCTTTCGCGAAATTCTCCAACGCCTCCTCCGCAAAAGCCAGTCGCGGCAGCGTCACCGGAGTGAAGCAGCGATCCAGCGCCTCAAAGAGCCAGACGTTCTCAAAACCATATCGTGGCTTTGTAGGAAGCGCTGAAAACGCCTCGCACAAGAGTCCGTCAAGACGCGCGTACTCTTCGCGTCCAATGATGTCGTAAGCCAAATAATCGTCGAATATCTTTTCCTGCCCCATCGTCGAGTGATAGGCGCGCGCAAAGGAGCAGAGCTTCGCTGTGATGCTTTCCTGCGCCGTAATCATAGAGAACTCCTCCTATCTGTTCTTCACGACTTCCGTCATGGCCGCTATATTCCCCACCGGCGTCTTCGTCGAGAGCCCGCAGGCCGGGGAAATGATGTCGATACCTTCCGCCACAAGCTTTTCCGTTACCGTCCGAATTGTTTCCGGCTCCTGCAGCTGGAGCGCGAAGGTACTGACGTTCCCCATGACCGTCAGGCCGTCGTATTCCGCCTTGATGGCTTTCAGATTCACCATCGCGTCGGTGCTGACCGCGTCGCTGTGAAGCTCGGGCAAATACTTTTTCACCGCTTCCATGCGCCCGCAGATATGGATGATGGCCTTCGCGCCGCGCCCGTGAATCTCGTCCGCGAGCCGGTTCAGATACGGCACCGCGTAGTCGCCGAACATTTTCGGCCCGAGGATCTCGCCCGTCGCCGTCGGATCGGCAATCGTGATGACGGGGAAGCCGCTCTCGATCAGCACGCCCGCATACTCGACGAGAAAATCCGTCACATAATCGAGAACGCGGTGCGCGTTTGTCTTGTCCTTGCGCAATTCTTTCAGGAACGTCATCGGGTCGACGATGGACGCGGCGGTGGAAATCGGCCCGGTCAGGCTGCCGATGACAGGCACGTCGGGATTTTGCTCCGCAATCGTCTGTCCCGCTTTCGCGATTGCCTCGACACGCCCCTCACGGACAAGCTGCTTCACGTCGCGGACTTCCACATCGGCGACGGAGGCGTACCGTTCCTTCGCAATCTTCGGCTCGCAGACCGGCGTGCCGAAATCAATCTCGCTGCCCAGCACCTCGGCCTCCACCGTCATACAGTACGGGACGCCGAAATTCTCGAAGCCCGTCTTTTCTTCCACCGCCGACGAGAGCCGCGTCATGGCGTCGGCGTCGGGATGAACCTTCGGGAAGGACAGCCCGAGCCCCTCGATTACATCCACCGTCGCGCTGTTCATCATGCCGCCGGGGCAGATGACCGGGGCACGATCCACAGTTTTTCCGGAAAGAACGCGAAGCAGGCGTTCCTTCGGGGAAAGGTCGTTCATGTCCGCCGCCCCCCTATGCTACGAGCTCGCGGGCGAGGCGCGCCGCCTCCGCCGCGTTCACCGCATACACGTCCGCGCCAATCTTTTCCGCGAAGGCCGGGGAAATCGGGCCGCCGCCCACCACGACCTTGAAGTTGCCGCGCTTGGCCTCTTTTTCCAAGACCTCCAGGACCTCCCGCATCGCGGGCATCGCCGTCGTCATCAGCGTCGCCAGCGCGATGATCTCCGCGTGGTGCTCCTCCGCCGCCCTGACGAACTCGGCGGCGGGAATGTCCCGCCCGAGATCGACCACGTCAAATCCCGCACTCTCCAGCATAATCTTCACGAGATTCTTTCCGATGTCGTGGGTGTCGCCCTCGACGACTCCAATCACCACCGTATGGCGCACGCTGTCTTCGCGCTTCTTTATATGCGGGCGCAGGATCTCGATGCCCGCGTACATCGCGTCAGAACAGAGCAAAAGCTCCGGAATGAAATATTCTTCTTCCTCATAAAGCCGCCCGACTTCCTCCATACCGGCGGACAGCCCCTTCTCGATGGCCTCATAGGCGTCGAACCCCTCGTCCACGACCGCCTGCGCCAACTCCCGCGCCAAATCCTCGTCCATATCCACGACTGCATCCGAAAGCCCCTTGTGCAGCTCTTCTTCTCTTGCCATTGTTCATCACTCCTTGTATCTTGAACAAAAAAGAGGCTCCGAAAACGCGCGCAACGTTTTCGAAGCCTCCGTTTGTTCCGGTCAGCTCTTTTTGATGAAAGCAGTATAAATCATAAAACATAGTTTGTCAATAGGGAATTATTCGTCCGACGTTTTCATAGATATCCTCGTCCATCATTGTCCGAATTCTACTCCATGATTAACACGGACACACGGCCCAAAATGATGTATAATAACATCAGTAAGAAGGAACGAACGGCATAGGGAGGCTGATGACATTGTTAACGCACGGATTATTTTGGAGGACATTGTTTGCCGTATTGCTCAGTTTTCTGCTGGTCGGCTGCGGAGGCAGCAATCCGCAGCAAAGATCATCGAAGCAAGGTTCGACGCAAACCTCACAAGCCACGCCGCAGGTGGATAAAAAAGCGGCATACGCGGAAATCAATGCATTATTAGACCTGGACCTTGTCAAAAAAGAACAGGATAAGGTTGGACGAACGACTTTCTATAAACCGTTTACCGGGCTCGGTTTATATCCGTCGTGGCAAGTGACACAAACAGACGATACCGTCAGGATGGACGCCATAATCATGGACGGAGCAAAAATGGAAAACTCGAAAGAACCGAAAGCTTTGGTATATTGGCATACTATCATCTTCTCGACGGACGAAAAGAAATGGGAATATCAAATCCCCAACTCCGACGGCAGCACGGGCGGCGGAAAAGAAGTATCAACGAACAATAAAGGAATGTATGAATATTATAAGACGCCATTTAACTATCTTTCCGCAGGGTATCGCCTGTTAGTCGAAGGAACCAATCCAACGATCAGATTAAAAGGGGTAAATAAACGCAAAGATATCAAGGTGACAAAGGAAATGATCGAAGCGTTGAAAGTCGGTCTGCGATTGGATGAATTGTTCATAATGACGCGCGGGAAAATAGAACGTCCGCAATGAGGCTCGCCAATACATCGATAACTTTATATGCGGCAATCTCTTGACATCGCAGCGACGCTGACGAAAAGCCCAACGACAGCCGGAAAAGGCCCTCCCGAAACAGTCCATCGGACAGTTTCGGGAGGGCCTTATTTCGTGTTTCCTCAATATTTCGTCGGCGTATTGGACTCCGTCCGTCGCTCGTACTTCACGCCCGCGGCTGCATTGAACTTCATCAGGAGCTGCTTGGAAAGCTCTTTCCAGTCTTTAAAGATTTTCAGCGCGTTGTCGCGCAGGGCCTCGGCGAATTGTTCCTTCGAGAGACCCGCGGAGGCGTTGACCAACCGCACGGAATTCGCCTCCGACCGCTCCACCGCATTTCTGACCATAGGCGACATAACGTTGAAATAGCCCTGTGTCAGCGCCATGACTTCATTGGAGGTCCAGTACATCTTCGAGGGATCGTAGGTATCGCGCAGCGCGCGGTATTCCTCCGGCACCTCCGATACGGCGAAGGGAACGAAAGGATTCTCATAGGGCGTGTTCATGGACATCCAGACCACCGGAGACGGGAGCGCGTCATTGACCTGCGCGATATGGGTGTAGCTGGTATTCGATGAGAGGATGGATCTCTCGCCTATCTCGGCCTCGTAATGGTACGGCGAACCGTACATGCCCGCCAGCGGGCTCTTCGACTTGTCAAACTCGGTGCCCTGATAATAGTCGCGATGGATACGCGCAATATCCTCGACATTCAGCTTCTTGTCGGGACGGATCGAAAACGGGTAGGTTTTCTCGTCCCATTCCCCGACACGGGACGGAAGATTCTTCGACGGCGCGACGAGGTTCATGCCCCGCCAGACGCGGCGCTTGGAATAATACGGATGATAGAACTCCTGCGACTGCAGCGATTTCACCCAGTCCACGCGGCCTTCCCCGTCGTACGCCGCCCAGCCGGCTTCCTTCAGCATTTGCGGCAGCTTCGGATTGAAGATCTGGTCCGGATCGCCCTCCCGGATGCCTCGAATCCGAAACTGGCTCGTCTCGATGAAAAAGTCCCCGTCGGGAATCTTTTCCGCGATCCAAAAGCCGCCTTTGCCCGTCGGCGACATCTGCATCTCGAAAACCCAGGCCTCTTCCCTGTCGGCGACGGCCAAAGTCTCACCGGAGCCCCAGAGGCCGTATTCGTCAATCAGCGCGCCCATCAGCTCGACGGCTTCCCGGGCGGTCCTGCAGCGTTCGAGAGCCACGCGGGAGAGCTCGGAGGCGTAAAATATCCCGCCGCCTTCCTTGAACGGCACTTCGGGCAAATGCGCGGACATATCGGTGCATTCCCCCATCACCAGGCCGTGCTCGTTGACTATGCCATAATCGGCGTCCATATAGGCATAAGTGTGCCCGACTTCCGGGATATAGCCGATCGCCCGCGTGCGGGGCCTGTCGGGAAAATCGTAGTCGTCGCTGCGCTCCGGCGCGACAAGGTTCGGCTGGTCGTAAGTGTTGTATTCCGGCATGGCGCCCAGCGCCGCCGCCGAAGCATATACCGGGCGCATGCTGCCCGCCGGATGATCCTTCGCGGGCACATAGGCGAGATTCACCTCCCCGTCGTACCCGTCGTTAGCGTGGGAGACCATCATGCTCCCGTCCTCCGACGCGCCCTTCGTCACCACGATCACCGTGCAGGCCTCGGCGCTCGCCCCCAGGAGCAGAAACATCGCCAGTCCCAAAGCCAACTTCTTCAGCAAAAGAGCCGCCTCCTTTGAATCTTACGGTTTTTTCGATTCTACCGTTTTGATTATAGCGCCGTTTTTTGCTGAATTATGTAGGAAATTACTTCTATTATTACAAACGTGACGCTCCTATCCGGCAAATAACGCCAAAGGAAGCTCGGTTTTGCCGTATTTCTTGTATTTCGGGATATATTCGTCTTCCATGACGCGCCTATGATCTCCGCTTATGCTGTACCCCTTTTGTCCGCGATTTTCTTCAGCGGAAAGCGGATTGCCGATATTGTCCAACAGGAATCCGGCGACGCTTCCCATCATCAATGCCACCGCACAACTTTCCGTTCCAGTTCGGCAATCCCGTAATTCAAAGCCGAAACGACAATGCCGATCAGAATGATTCCGGCGATGACGCGCGTATAATCCGCAAAATCCGCGTAGTACCGCACGAAATATCCGAGACCTGAAGTCGCGCCGATCATTTCGGCGGCGGTCAGAACCATGAACGCGTTCGCCACGGAAAGCGGCAGCGTCTTCATGATATTCGGCAGGCAGTAAGGCCACAACACATGGAAGAACATCGCCGCAGCGGAGAGATTCATCGTTTTCGCCGAATCCAGAAGCTTCTGGTCGATACTCGAAACGCTCAGCGCCACCTGAATATAAATCTGCCAGAAAATGCTGCTGAAAATGACGAATATCGAAGCGATCTCAAAGGTCGGCAATACGGCCACCGCGTACGGAGTGTAAATAATCGGCGGAATCGGGCTGATGACCTTCGCCAGCGGCAGCAGCGAATCCCTGAGGCGCGCCACGCTGCCCGTAACGATTCCCAGCAGGACGCCCAAAATCAACGCCGCCGTGAAGCCCACGCCCAAAAGATACATCGAGGATCGGATGCCGTCGAGAATCTTCTGCCAGTCTGTGGCAAATATATCGAATACCTTTGCCGGAGAAGGATACAAAATCAGATTGACGTCGTCCGCCTTTGTCGTACCGAACTCCCAAACGATAAACAGGAGATACAGGATCGTCATGACGTCGCTCAGCGGTCGGGATTTCCTCCGAAGGAGCAGGGCCGCTTCACTGATTGCGAGTACGGCGAGGAAGGCTCCTTTCGGCGTCGTGTCGTCGGCGCCCGGCGTGAAAACCAACGCCAGCAGCACGACGAACAGCACATGGGGAACGAACCATTGTATCGTCCGCATCGCTTTCATCACCCCCGTCGTCGACCACGAAACGGAAAACTCTTTCTTTATCTGTAAAGCCGCCGTCGTCATATAACGACCTCCTCTCCTCCGATTTTATCCCCTACTCCTCGGAAAAAGCATCTCAAAAGCGCCTGCCGTATTTCGATATACTCCTGCGACTGAAAGATGAGCTCCCGATTTCGGGGGCGGGAAAAGGGCACTTCAAATTCTTCGAGAATATGTTTTTGGTCCATGAACAGGATCCGGTCCGACAGCAAGATAGCTTCGTCTATGTCATGCGTGACGAAAACGATCGTCTTCTGTTCCTTCTCTTTGCTCAGGACCTCCAAAAGCAAATCCTGCAAGAGGATCCGATTTCGCGCGTCGATGGCGCCGAAAGGCTCGTCGAGCAATAGAATTTCCGGCTGCATCGCCAGCGTCCTCGCGATCGCCGTCCGCTGCTGCATCCCGCCCGAAAGCTGATACGGATATTTTTCCTCAAACCCCTCGAGCCCGACTTTCTCCAGATAGCCCCGAGCAATGTCCGAGGCTTCCTTTTCCGTGGTGTCGGGAAAAGCCTGACGGATGCCGAACGCGACGTTCTCTTGTGCCGTCATCCATGGAAACAGGGAATAATGCTGAAAGACCACGCCGCGGTTTCGGCCCGTGCCGTGACTGACGTTCCCGTCGATCAGGTACTGCCCTTCCGTCGGCTCCCTCAGGCCGGCCAGTATGCTCAGCGTCGAGCTTTTCCCGCAGCCGGACGAACCGATGATGCTGACAAATTCCCCCGGCTCCACCGAAAAATTCATTTGATCCAATGCGTTGTATACTGTGCCGTCGTCATTATATGTCAGCGACACATTGGAAATTTCTATCTTGTGCATTTCCTTGTCGCCTCCCTGATGGTTTTACCAAGCTCCGTCGTTCTTTTCGTAATCCGCCTTGAACTTCAGCCACGTCGGATCGTTCGGTTCTTCCTTCAGAAGAGACTCCAGCGCCTCGCGATACAACGAGATGTCGAGGTGCTTTTGAATGTCGATCTTGCCTTCGATGTAGCCTACGCGCTTCATGCTGTCATAGAATTCCGCGACGCGCAGACCCGCCGGATCCGGCTCAAGCTTCAGATGCTCGTCTTCGAGGAGCTGGCTGCGCAGCACTTTCGGATCGACTTCGATGGACTTGTTGACGAGAGGAAGCGCTTCCTCCGGGTGCGTGTGCAGGAACCGATAGGCCTTGAGCTGTGCACGGAGGAATTTCACGAGATCGGCGCGGCGCGTTTTCAAAGTTTTCGGCCGGGTCAGGACGCGGCAGCAAATGAAATTCGGCGAAATCTTGTCGACGTGGAGCGCGGAGACGAGTCCTGCCTGATGCGCCGTGTCGCGGAGATTTGCCTGCACGTTTCCGGCGTCAAGCTCGCCTTTCTTGATGGCCTCGATGATAGCCGGCTCGTTTCCGAGCTCAACGAATTGGATCGTGGAAAGGTCGATTCCCATGCGGGACAACGCGCCGCGAAGGGCAATATCGCCGGACGCCGTGCGGACGACGCCGAGCTTCTTTCCCTTCACCGTTTCGGGGGTGATGTTTTCCCACTCGGAGGCGCGTTCCGGCAGGGTCACGATGTCGGCGCCCTCGCCCATCTGCCCGCCGATGACCACGAAATCGGCGCCGTTTTCCATCATGCGGAGCGGAGCCGTGGAGCCGACGCCGCCCGTCGTCACATGGACCTTGTCGGAAGTCAGCGCGCTGAGGATATCCGCATACGCGACGTTCATGACGTGAAGATTGACTTTGATATTTTCTTCCTTATTGAATCCGCCGTTCTCGGCCAGCACGGTCAGCGCGCTGCTGACGCGGTTCGTATTGATCTGGACTTCCAGCGGCTCGCCGGCGCCGTCCTTGTCGGCCGATTTGTTTCCGCTTCCGCCTCCGCAGCCGGACAGCAAAAGCGTGCCGATCAAAAATAATCCCAACAAAAAGAGGTTTCTTGTCTTTTTCATGATGAATTCTTCCTTCCTGTTCTTGTTTTTTATCTTCTCTTCCAAATCGCTAATCAGCTTCTACACATTCGACCCGCCCCAGCTTGACGAACGATGGGATTCCATGCCGGTTTTTCCATACTCTCACTCCTTTGTAAAAACAAAAGGTCGGAACGGTGGGGAAAGTACCGCGGGCGCTATGCGCTGCATATAGGCCTTTCCTATCGTTCCGACCTTCACTTTTTTGTGATCAGTCATTTCACACTTTTTATATATGATTTCGTCTTATTATATCCAAAATTTCTTCCTTGTCAAGTTTTTTTGAAAAATCTTTCGCTCACTCCACCGCGTTCTTGGATCCGAAATTTTGGCAGTGGGCGATTCCCTCTTTACTGACCGCCGACGCGCCCCAGCGCTTCTTGTCCGCACCCACGGGGCAGACGGCGGTGCAAAGGCCGCAGGGATAGCGGAACTCGTTCTTGATTTGCTGGTGGTACCCAGCGCATTTGAATTTGTCCATCTGCGCGACGGTCTGACCGTCCACGGGGGCGAACGCCTGCATCGGGCATCGGCGCACGCAGGCGCGGCAGCGGACGCAAAGCTCTTTTTTCAACATCTTGTCCGCAGGAAGCTCCGCATCGGTAATCACGGACACGAGCCGAACCCGCGGTCCGTACTCCGGCGTCAACAGCGTATGGTTCATGCCGACGGTGCCGAGTCCCGCATAGAGTCCCGCCAAGACCTGCGAAAACGCCGCCTCGGGCTTCTTCACCAGCACCGAGATGTCGCCGTAACAGTCACGCGGAAAAAAGTGCGCACGAAATCCCTGCTCGTTCAGCACGTTCGCGATACGATAGGCGGCCTCATCCAAATAACGGTTCGTGGTGTTGTAAAGCTCCGAATAAACCACCGAAGGCGTCGTCTCGATCATCGAAGGGAAAATCTGCACGCCCATGACGATCACGCGCCGCGCCCAGGGCCATATCGTCTGCGGCCAGTACTCTTTCGGGGTGATCGGATTGCGCTCCATCGTGACAGAGCCTTTTTTGTCGTCGTAGCGCGGCCTCGACTCCCAACGCGCCACGTCGGCCACGCCGAACAAATTCATATCCAGCGTTTTCGCTTTTCGTTTCAGCTTCGCCTTCAAAGAAGCCAGTTCTTGTTTTTTCTCCACATTGCTCACTCATTTCTGTCATCTCAGCGTCAACTTATATATGCACCCGTTTGACATCGGGCAGAAAGTCCTCTGTATGCAGCCATGTCCGATGCAACGGACGTCCGGCCTGTGAATCGCCTCCAAGAGCGCCTCGCCGTAGGTCAGCCCCGACCGCAAAAGAATTCGCTCCATCGAGCAGAAGCCCGCCTTTTGGAAGGCCACCGAAGTTTTGTTGCAGAGGTGCAGGACGACGTTTTCCGTTGCGTCTTCAATAGCTCTCAACACCTCATAGGAGATTTCGCCGCAAAGATCGGTGTAAAGCTTCGGTGAAATGAGGTCGGCGGCCACCGTCGGGTCGGCATAGGAAAGCACGTTTACTCCGTGACGCTCGGCTTCCTGCGCGTAACGGACGAGCTGCGCCGTAATCCATGCGCTCAGTTCCCGCAGTTTATCCCGTTGGCGGTACAGCCCCTTGTAAATTTGTTTCGACGGCACGAGCTGGCTCAACACCGTGAACGGCCCCTCAATATTCAGGATCACTGTCTCTCCCATATCCCGCAGGATGGTCGCCGCGCGAAGAACTTCGTAGACGCGCCCTTTGGAAAAATCCATTTCAGGCAGCGAGGGAATGTCCTCGACGCGCTCATAACGAAAACGCGCCACCGCCGGAACGCCGTACAGCGAATTCAGCGAGACCTCCGCGCCGAAAGCTTCCGCTTCGATGGTCACGCAAAAAGGCAGCTTGCAGAACACGTCGCGGTTCAATTTTTTCACTTCGAGGGCGGCCTTCACCATGTCCTCGGCTTTGCTGAACACCGCCGCGTATTTTGCCCCCGCGTTCGAGCAAAGCTCCTCGGTAATCGGCCTCTCCGGCTCGCCGAGGCATTCATAGGAAAGTTCCTGTTCCAATTCCTCGTTCCATGTTTCCCCCTCGGCCATAGGCCCACCTCGCTTTCTATTCTATATGCGGGAATTTGTCTTTCGCGTGCGGTATCGCGATCGCATCCATAAATTTTTTCTGGAAGTCAGGCTCCGCCGCCGTTTCGATGAACTCCACCCGACGCGCGACCTTTGCCGCTTCCCGTCTCTTCTCCACGTCGAGGAGCGCGATGCGCGCGCCGTCCCCTGCGGCGTTTCCCACCGCATGCACACGTGAGAGATCGCAATCGGGGAACATGCCGATGGCCATCGCGCTTTCTTTGTCGATGTAGCTGCCGAACGCGCCCGCCAAAATCACTTCGTCCACATGGTCGACGCCGTAACGCTCCATCAGATACTGCGCGCCGACATAAAGCGCGGCTTTCGCAAGCTGCACGGCGCGGATATCGGCCTGCGTGATTACGATATCTTTACCGACAGCCGTTTCCTTCGCCCAGGCCAGCACATATTCGAGCTTTCCGCTTTCGCCGCGCCGCACGCGAGGCGTATTGAGTTTCGCGTCAATGCGGCCCGCCTTCGATATCACGCCAGCCTTGTGCATGGCGGCGATGGCATCGATGACGCCGGAACCGCAGATACCTTGCGCTCCGACTTTTTGCACCGTCGGGTGCCAGTCGTAAGGAACCGGATACCATTCGTCCTGCCCGATGACCTTATAGCGGGGTTCGTAAGTCATCGGGTCGATTTTCACGCGTTCGATGGCTCCCGGTGCGGCGCGCATCCCGAAAGCGATCTGCGCCCCCTCGAGAGCCGGACCTGTGGCGCAGGAAGTCGAGAGCAGGCGGTTTTTGTTTCCGAGGTCGATTTCGCCGTTGGTTCCGATGTCGATAATCAGCTTCACCGCGTCGCTGTTGTATGGCTCTTCTGCCAACAGCACCGCCACGTTGTCCGCGCCGACGAAGCCCGCCTCCACCGGCAGCGAATAAACGTTGCCCGACGGGTTGATCTTGACGCCAAGATCCCGCGCTTTGACGTCCAGCGGCTCCCTGACCGCCGGGGCGAAGGGCGCGCGCCCCACATATCTCGGATCGAGGCCAAGCGCCAGATGGTGCATCGCCGTATTGTAGACCAGCACCATCTCGTCCACGTCGTCGGCGACGAAACCCGCTTTTTCCGCCATGTCCGCCGCCAGGGCGTTGATTGCCTCGATAATAGCGTCCTGCAATTTCTTCCTGCCGTCCGGCTCCGACGCCGCGTAGGAAATCCGCGCCAACACGTCCTCTCCATAACCGATTTGCGGATTCATGCGGGACGCTTTCGCGAGCACCGCGCCCGTCGTCAGGTCGCAGAGGAACGCCGCCAGCGTCGTCGTGCCCACGTCGATCGCAACGCCGAGGCTCGTTTCCCGTCGGCCCGGCGCGACGCGAATCACTTCCTTGCCCTGCCAGATTGTCGCCGTCGCCTGCCAGTCGTTTTGCCGGAGGATTTCCGGCAGATTCCGGAGTACGGGAAAATCCACCGTCAATCCGTGAAGCCCCGTTTCTTTTTCCAGCGCGTCGAGGAGCCGCCGCGCGTCGTCGCGGAAATCGGAAAGCGTGGCCGGAGCGAGCGTCACCGTAACGTTTTTCACCGCAGGGCGAAGCTCGATTTGCCGTTCCCTCCCCTTTTCGAGAATGACCTGTTTAGCGCTGCGGCTCTCCTCCGGTACGGTCACGACAAGGTCGCCAGAGAGGAACGCATTGCAGGCAAGGCGATAGCCGCGAGCCAGTTCCTCCGCCGTCAGGAATTTCTTTTCCGCCTCGCCCACGGGCGAAACATGGTCGGCGGACGAAGTCAGGTTCAGCTTTTCAAAACGACCAGTCTCCACGACGACGCGGCACTTGCCGCAGACTCGCGCGCCGCCGCAAGCCGCTTCGATGCCGACGCCCAGCGTTCGCGCCGCTTCCAGCACGCTTTTCCCCGCCTCGATCTCGCCCCGCCGCCCCGACGGCTGAAATACTATCTGCACTCTTTTTACCGTTTCCGCCATGACCGTTCCCTCATTTCATGCAAGTTTTTCCGTCTCTTCGACCATTGCGATCAACTGTTTCAGCGGCGTATTCGGCGCCACCGAGCAATCCGGCGAAATCAACGCCGCGCCGTCCTCCGCCGACTTCTTCACCGCCGCCGCTACGTCTTCCGGCGTCCCTTCCAGCAACGCTTTGATTGGATGCACTGCGCCGAAGATCGGCATTTTGATTCCCGCCTCGTCGAATTTTTGCCGCGCCGCGGGAATATTGACTGCGGACTCCACACTGATGGCGTCCGCGCCCGTCGCCGCGATGTCCGTCATCACCTGATCGAGCTTACCGCAGATGTGGACAATCACGGGAATCCGTTTCGCCACCGCCGCAATCACTCGCTGCTCATAGGGCGCGGCGAGCGCCTTATAGGTACGCGGGCTGATCATGTCGAGAGACGCCATCATGTCCTCGATGACAATCGCGTCCGCCCCCGCTTCGATGACGGCCTCCGCATACTGAATCGCCGTCTCCGTCGCCGTTTCGATATAGGGCACGATACTGTCCGGCTTTTTCAGGCTCGCCTTCAAGAGCGCAGAGATTCCCACAAGATTCGCCGCCACGCTGAACGGTCCGACGATGCTGCCCATCACGACGGCCTTCTCGCCGACTTCCCGCTTCAAGATACGGATCGCTTCAAGAATCGCCGGAATACGCCCCTTTTTGACGAAATCCGCCGGAATTTTCGGCTCGTCGCCGATTTTATACGGATGCTCCGCGATACTCGGGATATGCGTTTTGCCGCCGTCCTTGATTTTCGCGCCGTAAATCTCCGCCTCGACGGTCTGACAGTACGGCACCCGCACCGCGCCGAGACCAATGACCGTCGCGCCGCCCGCCGCCAGCTTCGCCATCGGCTCCGCCTCATAGTGCGCTTCCGGCCAATAGGCTCCGGTCTTCTCCATCAATTCATAGGTAGCGTATTGGCAAACGCTTATGGCCGCAATCTGCTCCTTTTCTCCCCGCAGCGTGCCCAGCACTCTTTCCTTCTTCGTCTTTCCCATTTGTTCATCTTCCTTTCATATAAAAAGAGGCTTCAAGACAAACGCTTTCGCGTTCTCTCGAAGCCTCCGTTGTTTCCGGTCAGCTTTTTTATGATGTTGTCAAATTCCTTCGCCGTCCAATCCCGTGAAGCGGCTGCGCGTCAAACGCTCCACCTGCCGCACCGCGCCGTCCTTCATCGTAATGATGACCTGCCCGTACGGCAAATCCTGAAACGATTGGCGGATTTTTTCCGGAAGCGCCCCGTCTCCCGCAGCGCCGGATTTTCCGCTTCCCTTCGTGAAAAGCGCGTCGCCGCCGATACGCTCCTCCCGTTCCACGGAAACAAGCCGCGAATCCTGTGCGGTCAAGACGATTCGCCCGCTGCCGATTTCCGACAGCCCACGCGAAATGAACGCCATCGCCCCGCCGGGAATTTCGCCGGGACGAAGGGAACGTTTCTGCTCCATAGCCCCTTCCCCCTTCGGCATTGTTATGTTGAAGGTATTATATAGCGCGAATCATACTATGTCAATAGGGATATCCCGGCTATTTTTTATTTGTTACAGCGCCTCGTTCGTGCTCCCCGTACGGTAACCGACAAGGTCGAGGGACGTATAAGTGAAGCCAAGGTTTTTCAGCGCGTCGGCAATCTCCTCGCGACGCGCCATAATTTCCGGCAACGCAGCGGGCTCAACCTCGATTCGCGCGAGATTGCCGTGGTGACGAACGCGAATCTGTCCTTCCGCGCAGGCATGGACAATTTTTTCCGCCGCCTCGACTTGCGAGAGCCTTGCCGCCGTCAACGGCAGACCATACACCACGCGGGAAGCGAGGCAGGCGGCGCTGGGCTTTTCCGCCACGGGAAGTCCCCATGCCCGCGCCTGGGCGCGAATATCCGCCTTCGTCCAACCGCATTCCATGAACGGGGAAATCACCATGGGTGCAAGCTCCTCTATGGCCCTCATGCCGGGGCGATAGTCGCCTTTGTCATCGAGATTGCCGCCATCGGCGACATAGGCGAAACCGTTTTCCTTCGCCCATGCGCAGAGCTTTTCAAATCGACTGCGCTTGCAATAATAGCAGCGTTCTTTGTCGTTCTTGACAATATCGGGATTGTCGAGGTCATGGGCGTCCAAAATGATATGACGAATGCCCGCCGCCCGAGCCATCGCCTTGGCGTCCGTCAGCTCGTCATAAGACAAAAGCTCCGATCGCGCAGTAATAGCGACAGTTTTCTCCCCCAGCGCAAGAACCGCCGCCTTCGCCAGCGTCGAGCTGTCGACGCCGCCGGAAAGCGCCACCACAAGACTGCCGCATGTTTTTAATCGGTCAAGCAAAGCGCGCAGTTTTTCTTCCACAGGCCTCCCCCCTTTCACTCCTATTATATCATCTCATGCTTTCAACGGAAAAGACGCGCGCGGCTCAACACGCCGCCCGCGAGACACGCCGCCGCAATATTGACCGCGCTTTTTAAAAGCAAGCCCGGCGCAGACGCAAGGCCGAGGGCGAGGCTGTCGTAGAGGAACGCGCCCGCCAGCGTATAGCCCGCCGTCATGAAAAGGCACGCGGCGGCCATGCCGCCGAGAACCCGCGGCGAGGAGAATTTCGGCGCGTCGTTTCCGGCGAGAGCCGCGCGGTAGAAAATTTCCGCCATAACCGCCTTTATGATAAGCGTCGGCAGAATCCAGACCGGAAAGCCGCCCGCCAAGTCGGCCAGCGCTGAGCCGAAAGCTCCGGCGAAAATGCCTGCCCTGCGCCCCGTCAGAAACACGGCGAGAAAAATCGCGCCGTCGCCGAGATGCGCGTACCCCAACGGAATCGGAATCTGCGGCACGAACGTCGCGATGAAGACGAAGGCCGCCATCAAGCCCGCCACGCATATTTCTCGCGCGGAAATACGCGAATATGGTTCTGCTCTTGTCATCAAAAACACCTCATTCCGTTTCGCCCATTACAGTCATGAGCAAGATAATGCTTACAGTTAGAATCGTACCGCAAAAGAACTCAAAATCCAAAATCATCATCCCTTAACAGCTTTGTCATTGTATCATATTCAACTTGTAGAGAAAAGATTTTCCAACCCTTTATAGAAAAGGTGCAAAGGTGCTTTATGGGAGGGTTCCCCAAAGCGCCTTTGCGGCCTTTTTCACAATTTCATGTCGCCGGTTTATTTAATCGGCAATCCCAGCTCGCGCAGCTCCGCCTTGACCTTGTTGTAAATCGCAAGATATTCCGGCTTCGGCTGTACCGTCTCGAGGTCGTAGACCGTACGGAAGTCGCCGCCCTTGGTGTGCAGCGTGCGGTTGTCGATCAGCGGCTGGTATTTCGGCAGAATCTTGTTGACAAGCTCGTTGGCCTGTACCCGGGTGAGCCGCGCTTTTCCGACGGCGCGCCCGACCTCCGCCGCGAAGCGCGCGCCGAGACCGCAGGCGTGATCGAGGCCCGCGCTCTGGTGGCCGGTACCGCCCGCCACGAGGAAACCCAGCGTCGCGCTTCCGATGGCGCCTGCCGCCGTCTCCCAGAAGTATTCCTCGCTTCCGATGCCCGCCGTCATTTGCCATGCCGCGCCGACAAGTGCCGGGAAATGCGTGTGCTTCTGGAACGCCGCACCGCCGTAGTTCGCCACATAGAGCGCGTACTTGCTGCTGTTGGAGAAATAGAGCGCGTCCGTCGGCCATGTGCCGAGAATCGTCGGCTCATACAGCATGACGTAGGCGAGAAGGTCTGCGACGCCGTTGACCGCCGAGGTGGCTGGACCGCCCGCCGCGCCGCCAATGTACGACTGCAGGATGCCCCAAATATTCGCGCCGTACTGATGCCAGAAATAGGCGCGGCACATCTGGTCGTAATCGGTCTTGAGCTGCGGCATGATGTAGACGTGACGCACATCGCCCTTGCCCACGCCCCAAAGCGGATTCGCCGCCGCCATCTCGGCGCGCAGATTCACCGGCGTGGAACCGCCGTCCGGGAAACCGGGACGATTGACGCGGCGCAGCACGTCCTTGACCGTCGCGACATGCTGGATCTCCGCCATCATTTCGAAGGGGGAGCCGGGCTTGACCGGGATGCCGTTGACCTTTTCCTTGACGCCCTGGAAATGCACATAATCGATTAGCGGCTCCTGCGCGTAAGACAGCGCGACTTTCTCATAAAGGTCGTCGGAAATCGGGCCGAGAATGCGCCCCATCGTCCCGACCGGCGTGCGCCCGCTGTCGTAGTCCTCGAAACCGCGATGCGGAATCGTGATGCTGTCCTTACCCTCGCCCAGCGTGACCTCCGTGGGCAGATTCTCCAACGCTTCGTCCAATTCGTCCTCAGTGAACGTGATGCGGCGCTCCGTGGACACATTCAGGATGCCCACGTCGAGCAGCAGTTCCTTGCCCGCCTGCCAGATCGCGTCCAGCTCGCCGTCGTCCGTCGGTACGACCTTTCCCGGCGCGTATTCGATATTGTATTTCTTCGTCAGTTCCTTTAGGCGCGGCCAATAGATTTTCGTATCAAATTCCTTCTGAAAGGCGATGGGCCCCGTCTCGCCGCGTCCCCAATATTCGATGAATTTCCCTTTTGTACCATGGCTCATACAAATCTCCTCCAATTTTATGTCTCGATTATTTTTGTGTTTGCATCCAATCTGAAAGTCTTTTCAGATTATGTTCGAATGTTTCACGTGAAACATTCGGAAACCATTTTCAAATTACGCGACATGCAGCAGCTTTTTCGCGATCTCCACCGTGGCGATGGCGTCCTGACCATAGCCGTCTGCCTTGATCTCGTCGGCCCATTCCTTCGTAACCACGCCGCCGCCAACCAGTACGATATAGTTATCTCGGACCCCTTTCGCTTCAAGAAAATCAATCAGGTCTTTCTGCACAGGGCGCGTCGTGGACATCAGCGCGGCTACCGCGATAATCTTTGCGCCAACCTTCTTCGCTTCTTCAAGGAACCGCGACGGCGCCACGTCCACGCCGAGATCGTGCACGTCGAAGCCCGCCGTGGTCAGGAACGTCGCCACCATGTCCTTGCCCACCTGATGCACGTCTCCCTGGATCGTGCCGATGACCACCGGAATGGCTTTCTCGCCTTCCTTGTGCGTCTTCTTCAGTTCCGGCTCCAAGACTTCCAGAGCCGCCTTGAAAGCGTCCGACGCCAACATGATTTCCGGCAGGAACACCTCCATCTTCTCGAACGCCTCGCCGAGCTCGTTCAGCCCTTCCGCCAGCGCGCCGATGGCCTTCACCGGATCGACGCCCTCGGCCACGGCCTCCTTCGCGGCCTCCAGCGCCGCGTCCTCGTCAAACTCCAAAATTGCACCTTTCAGCTTTCCCAATACATCTGCCATGCTTCATACATCCTTTCATTCAAAATATATAATCAGTCCTCTTTCATACGCCGATACAATCGCCCTTCATAAGCATCCCCCCTCGAATATGGAAAAAGGCCGGACAGGAAAACGACTCGCTCGCTTTCCCGCCCAGCCTTCAGTCTTTCTGATCAGCTTCGGTTATTGCATCAACCTTTATGCGACGCATTATAGCATCTTTATTGCCTATTGAAAAATCCTAAAATCCTATGGCGCGCCATAGGCTCACCCTATTTCCCCTGTTTCGGTTCAGTCAGCCCCATCTTCGCCGCCGTCTCTTCCAAGGACGCCATAAAGGCATGCCCCAGTTCGGACAACCTGCGGTCGGCGTGGCGGATAGTACCGACGGTCATCGGCTCATCTTCGTCCAACGGGACGGCGACAATGTCGCGCCCGTGCAAATACGAAGGCAATACGCCTGTCGTCACGATATAAGCGTCCAGCGCCATCAGGAAATTCGCCACCGCCGCCCGGTCGGTAACAAGGACGCGTTTCTTCACCGGGCGCTCGTTTCCGATTTCCTCGGCGAAATAAAACGAATTTTCCTCCCCCTGGTCGAAAGTGACGCAGGGAAATTCGGCTAAATCCTCAAAAGAAACGGACGCGCGCTTCGCCAACGGATGCTTCCGAAAGAGGAACACATGGGGCCGCGCCAAAAACAACGGAGAAAAGACGAGACGACTTTCCTTCAAAAGTTTCCGCAACACCATCTCGTTAGAACGGCTCATATACAGAACGCCGATTTCGCTTTTGAAGTTCCTCACGTTCTCGACGACTTTCCCCGTCCGCTCCTCCAAGAGCGAAAACTCGTAATCGTCGCCGCCGTATCGCCTCGCCAGTTCGACGAAGGCGCTGGCAACGAAGGTGTAATGCTGGGTCGAAACGGAAAAATACTGCTTGCCACTCTCGCCGCTGTATCTGTCCTCCAACAGCCGCATCTGTTCGACGACCTGGCGCGCTCCGCCGAGGAACGTCCGTCCTTCGTCCGTAGGCTTCATACCTCGCGCGCTTCGGACGAAAAGCGTCTTTTGTATTTCCGCTTCCAATGTGGAAAGCGCCTCGGTAACGCTCGGCTGAGAAACGAAAAGCTGTCTCGCCGCAAGACTCACCGAGCCGTATTTCGCGACGGCCAGCGCGTATTTCAGTTGTTGCAGTGTCATAACTTATTCCTTATTTTCTAAAACCTCCGCCAGCGTGTGCCACGAAAGCGTCGCGCATTTGACGCGGGCCGGAAGCTGCGAAACGCCTTGCAGCGCAGCCGCGTCGCCGAGCTCGGCAAGGGCGGGATCGTCCGCGGGAATTTCTCCTTTGATCATCGCAAGGAAAGTTTCCGCAAGTTCTTTCGCCCTTTCCGTCGTCTGCCCCTTGACGAGGCCGATCATCAGCGACGTGGACGCCTGCGAAATCGCGCAGCCGACGCCCGTGAACGCCGCGTCCTCGACGACGCCGTTTTTCACGGCAAGTTCCAACGTAATCTCGTCGCCGCAGCTCGGATTCCGCCCCTTCAACGTGACGGTCGGCGCGTCTAAACGGCGCCGGTGTTCCGTGCTCCGGCTTTCCTCGGCGATCAGCTCGGTATAGATATCAGTTATGTCCAACGCGCATGACCTCCCTGACTTTTTCCAGCGCGTCGAGCCATCGGTCGACGTCTTGCCGCGTATTGTAAAAGTAAAAGCTGGCCCGGCAGGTCGCAGCCTGCCCGAGATACTTCATCAAGGGCTGGGCGCAGTGATGACCCGCCCGTATCGCGACGCCCTCGCTGTCGAGAATCGTAGATACGTCGTGAGGGTGAACGCCCTTCACGTTGAAAGTGACGATGCCGGTCTTGTTGTCCCGTTCGCTGTCGCATCCGTAAAGCTCGATCCACGGCAGCGCGCGAAGACGCGGCAGCGCATAGGAGAGAAGGTCGTCCTCGACGGCCTTGACGCGGGCGAAGGTCAGATTTTCGAGGTAGTCGATGGCGGCGGTCAGCCCCGCCGCGCCGCCGACGTTCTGCGTGCCCGCCTCGAATTTCGCGGGAAGCTCGGCGTAGGTGCTCTCCTGTTCCTCCACATACTCGATCATGTCGCCCCCCGACAGGAAAGGCGGCATGGCTTCCAGCAGCGCCGCGCGCCCGTACAGCACGCCGACGCCCATCGGAGCCAATAGTTTGTGGCCGGAAAAGGCGAAGAAGTCCGCGCCCAGTTCCTGCACGTTCGCCGCAAGATGCGGCACGCTCTGGGAACCGTCCACGACTACGACCGCCCCCGCCTCGTGCGCCCGGTCAGCGACGCGCCGCACGGGGTTCACAAGGCCGAGCACGTTGGAGACGTGGGTGACGGCGACGAGCTTCGTCTTCTTCGTGATTTTTTCGGCGATATCCTTTTCCGAAAGATTGCCGTCTTTTTCCAAATAAATATATTTCAGCGCCGCGCCCTTCGCTTTCGCCACGCGCTGCCACGGCACGAGGTTGGAGTGGTGCTCGGCGATGGTCAGCACGATCTCGTCCCCCGGACCGATATTTGAAAGCCCGTAACTGTAAGCGACGAGGTTCAGCGCTTCGGTGGCGTTCTTCGTGAAAATGATTTCCCGCGCTTCCTTTGCGCCGATGAAGCGGCGCACGCGCTCGCGGGCCGTCTCGTAAATATCGGTGGCTTCCACGGACAGCGCGTACGCACCCCGGTGCGGGTTCGCGTTGCATCCGCCGTAATAGCCGCACATCGCGCGGATCATGCTCTCCGGCTTCTGCGTCGTCGCCCCGTTGTCGAGATAGACGATGGGACGGCCGTTCATTTCCTGCCGCAGCAGCGGAAAATCCTTGCGAAAATTCTCGGTTTCAGCCATCGGAAATCCTCCTTTCAATGAAAGTGCGAATCTCGTCGGCAAGGGCCTTGTCCTCAACCCGGTCCAACACCGGCGCGGCGGCGGCGAGAACCACGAGCCTCTTCGCGTCGGCGGGGGAAAGTCCCCTGCTCGTCAGATAAAACAGCTTCTCTTCATCCGGCCTGCCGACGCTGGTCGCATGGCGGCCGTCCACCTCCGCCTCGCCGGACAGCATCAGCGGCGCGGAACGATTGACGGCCTCCGACGAGAGCAGCGTGACCGACTCCCGCTCGCGCCCTACGGAGCCTGTCGAGCCCCGGATAAAATCCAGCGTGCCGCGAAAATTTTTCTCCGCCCTGCCGGCGAGTCCGCCATGCACGGCGAGGGACGCTTCGGTGCGTTTTCCCCTCTGATGCGCGACGTAATTCATATCGAGCTTCTGCCGCCCGTCGGCAAAATAAAACGCGGCGACGTCGGCGCTGCTGCCGTCCCCGGCAAGGTCGACGTCGAGGAGATCGGCGGCAATGTCCCCGCCAAGCTCCACGGCAGTATAGATGAGCCTCGCGTTTTCCGCCAGCGTCGCTTTGACCTTGTCGGCGCACTGTTTTCCCTCCGGCGCGAGGCGCACCCGCGTCAAACGAAGCTCCGCTCCCGCGCCGAGCTCCGCCCGCAGCTCGAAAACCGCCTCGTCCCGGCAGACAATGAGCAGCTCCTGCGTTTCCCCGGCGGGAATCGTGACGAGACGCGCGACGGGCGCTTTCTTAAAAACGGCCTCGGGCACGCGGATCTCATTGACGCCGAGCCAGCGCCATGTGGGGACGGGAATCCTGTCGTAGATAATTTCTTTTTTCTCCGCCGTCATCGCCGCGCCCCCTCCAACTCCAAATTGATCAGGTTGTTCATTTCCACCGCGTACTCCAGCGGCAGCGCCTTCGCGATCGGCTCGACGAAGCCGCGCACGATCATCGCCCGCGCCTCGTCCTCCTTGATGCCCCGGGTCGTCAGATAATAAATCGCCTCGTCGCTGATGCGCCCGATTTTCGCCTCGTGCCCGACGTCCGCGTCGTCCTCCCGGACGTCCATGACCGGGATCGTGTCGGAGCGGGACTCGCTGTCGAGCATCAGCGATTCGCAGTTCACCGAGCATTTCGCACCCTTCGCTCCGGCGGCGACCTTGACGCCGCTGCGGTAGACGGCGACGCCGCCGTCCTTGGAAATGGAGCGGGTGTTGATGACCGACGAGGTTTGCGGCGCGGCATGAACGACCGTCGCCCCGGTGTCGAGATGCTGCCCGTGCCCCGCGAAGGTCACGCCGGTGAACTCGCAGCGCGCTCCCTCGCCCGCCAAGATACTCGTGGGGTACAGCATGGAAACGCGGGAACCGAAGGAGCCGGACACCCACTCGATCAGGCCGCCCTTTTCCACCAGCGCGCGCTTTGTGTTGAGATTCATCATGTTCCGCGACCAGTTCTCGATGGTCGAATAGCGGAGTCTCGCGCCCTCTTTCACATAGAGCTCGACGCAGCCCGCGTGCAGGTTCGTCACGCTGTACTTCGGCGCGGAGCAGCCTTCGATAAAATGAAGGCTCGCCCCCGGCTCCACGATAATCAACGTATGCTCAAACTGCCCCGCCCCCGGCGCGTTGAGCCGGAAATACGACTGCAGCGGGATTTTCACTTCGACGCCCTCCGGCACATGGACGAAGGAACCGCCGGACCAGACCGCGCCGTGCAGCGCCGCGAATTTATGGTCCTTCGGCGGCACCAGCTTCATGAAATGCGCGCGCACGATATCCTCGTGCTCCCGCAGCGCCGTCTCCATATCGGTGTAGACGACGCCCTGCTTCGTCAGGCTCGTCTGGATGCTGTGGTAGACCACCTCGGAATCGTACTGCGCGCCAACGCCCGCCAGCGATTCCTTTTCCGCCTCCGGGATGCCGAGACGGTCGAAAGCGCCGCGAATCTCTTCCGGCACGTCCTCCCATCGTCCCGCCATCTGCGCGTCCGGCTGCACGTAAGTCGCAATCCGCTCCATATCCAGCGCGGAAATATCCGGTCCCCACGCGGGAGGCGGCGTTTCGTTATAAACGGCCAGCGATGCGAGACGAAGCTCCGTCATCCACGCCGGATCGTTTTTACGCTTGGAAATGTCGCGCACGATTTCCTCGGAGAGCCCCCGCTCCGAACGGTATCGGGGACGGTCCGCGTCGCGGACGTCGTAAAGCGCGCGCTCAATATCTTCAATGAAGGTTTTCTGCTTCGCCATGCCGCGTCACCCTTCCGCACCGAGGAACCGGGCGTATCCGTTAGCCTCGATCTCCTCGACCAGTTCCGCGCCGCCGCTTTCCACGATATGCCCGTCTAAGAGCACGTGCGCCCTGTCCACGGAAAGCGCGGACAAAATATTCGCGTTATGCGTGATGATCAGGCAGGCGTTTTCCGGCGTGCGAAACGCCTTTACGCCGTTCGACACGATCCGCGCCGCGTCCACGTCCAGCCCCGAGTCCGTCTCGTCCAGCAGCGCAAGCTTCGGCTTCAGCATCAGGAGCTGCAATATTTCCGTCCGCTTCTTCTCGCCGCCGGAAAATCCCACGTTCAGATAGCGGCCGGCCCAGCCCTTGTCCATCTTGAGAATTTCCAAAGCCGCCGCCAGTTCCTTGCGGAACGCCATGACGCCGACTTTCTTCCCCGTTGCCGCCTGACGCGCCGTCCGCAGCATATTCTCCACCGTAACGCCCGGAATCTCCTCCGGCGTCTGGAACGACAAAAAGAGACCGCGCCGCGCCCGCTCGTGGGTTGGAAGCGCGAACAGCTCCTCGCCCTCGAAGGCCGCGTCGCCCTCGTACACTTCGTAACGCGGGTGTCCCATCAGCACGTTCATCAGCGTCGTCTTGCCGGAACCGTTCGGCCCCAAAAGCACGTGCGTCTCGCCTTTCCCGACGGAAAGGTCGACGCCGTGCAGGATTTCCTTGCCGTCCACGCCGGCGCGAAGCCCGCGGATCTTCAATATATTTTCTCCCATGAAAAGCACTCCTTCGTAAACGATGGATTCATTGTAGGAGATTCGACCATCATTGTCAATCCCTATATATTAAGTATGGATATAGAATATAAAAATACCTCCCCATACTCTGCCTCACATATCGGAGGAACTGCGGCGCACAAAAACAAACGTGCATTTTTCATCGGAACTGTGCTATACTACTTACAACTTTTTGCAAGGTTTGGTGTTTTACATGAATGTCTTTTTGCCGTTGTCGGCGGCTTTTCTCCTGATTGTCGTGCTGCTGCGAAAGCACGTCCCCATCGGGGCGTGCATGCTGGCGGCCGGGCTCTTGCTCTGGATTACGCAATCCGGCGAACCGGCAGCGCTTTTTGTCGCCGCGAAACAAACGCTTTCCCTGTCGCGCACCTATGATATCATGCTGGCGCTCTACTTCGTCATGTGCCTCGAAATCGAGCTTCGCCTGAGCGGCACCCTCTCCGGCATGGTGAACGCGCTCCGGCGCGTTTTCTCCAGCGCGAAAGCGCTCCTGGCGCTGATGCCCGCATTCCTCGGGCTGCTGCCGTCGCTGGGCGGCGCGCGTTTCTCCGCGCCGATCGTGGACGAGCTTTCCGCAGATATTTCCATGTCGCAGGAACACAAAGCGGCGATCAATTTTTGGTTCCGCCATATTTTCGAGTTTTCCAATCCCATCATCCCCGGCATGATCATGGCCTGCAACATCGCGAACGTCCCCTTCAGCGAGTTCTTGAAACACCTGAGCTGGCTGACCATCCTGGCCTTTTCCATAGGGTGGGTCATCCTGATCCGCCCGCTCCGGCTGCCCAACGAGCTGAAACCGAAGGCCGACGGCGCGCAAAAGAAGCACGAGGCGGCCGATCTCGTCCTCGCGCTTTCCCCGGTGGTCACGACGTTCCTGCTGGCGGTATTTCTCGATATGAACGCGTCTTTGGCCATGGGAATCGTGACGTTCCTGCTGTTCTTCGTGCTGCGCGCCACGAACCGCTTCGTCTCCGTGCGGGACACGGTGGTCGGCGCGCTGGACAAGAAGATGCAGCTGAACGTGCTCTGCATTCTCTATTTCATCCAGATACTGACCGTCATCGGCGTGCTGCCCGAAATCGTCGAGGCCTTCCGGACGTCGCCGCTGCCCGTGCCGGTCATCATCGCCTGCGTTTCCTTCATCATCGGCGTGCTGACGGGCATGTCCCAGGGCCATGTCGCAATCGTCATGCCGATTGTCGCGGCCATGGGCACGGGCAATCTCGACCTCGCGGGCATCGCGATGGCCTTCGGCGTCGCGGGGCAAATGCTGACGCCCACCCACATGTGTCTTGTCGTCACGGTGGATTACTTCCGCTCAAATTTCCTCAGCACGCTCCGCCCGGTGCTGCTCGGCGAGATCGTCCTCCTGACCATTTTCAGCGTCTACACATGGTTCACGATGGCATAGAAAACTGCGCAAAAAACCGGCGCCCGTCATTTCCGACAGGCGCCGGTTTCGTTTTTTGGAATCACTGAACGAATCGTTACCAGTGATATTTTTCCCCGCGCAAAATCTTGAAGGCGCGATATATCTGTTCCGTCAGAAGCAGCCGTGCCATCTGGTGGGTGAAGGTCATCTTCGACAGGGAAAGCCGCAGCCGCGCCGCGTTCCGGACGGCGGAAGACAAGCCAAAGGGCCCGCCGATCAAGAACGTGATGTGGGAGGCGCCGCCTGTCATCCATTCGCCGAGCGCCGAGGAAAGTTCCTCGGAGGAAAGCTCCTCTCCCGCCACGTCCAGCACGATCAGCTCGCTGCCCTCCGGCACTCGTGCCAAAAGACGCTCGCCCTCCCGGACGAGCGTCTTTTCCTTTTCCGCCGCAGAAAAATTCTCCGGCATCTTTTCCTCGGCAATCTCGATGAAATCCAATTTTGCAAAGGGCGTGAGCCGCTTCGCGTATTCCGCGACGGCGTCCCGCAGATATTTTTCCTTGAGCTTCCCCACGGCGAGGATCGTGATTTTCATGTCATTCCTCCGGGATGGCCTCCAGCACCGCGTTCAGCGTCATCTTGTCGCCGTTCCTGACAATCTGGATTTCCACGGAATCGCCGACCTGATGGGACGTGATTGCCGCGCGCAGCTCGCCGACGGTATTGGTCTTCTCGCCGCCGACGGAAAGGATCACGTCGCCGCGCTGAATGCCGGCCTTCCCTGCGGGACCGTTCAGCGTGACGTTCTGCACATAGACGCCCGCGTCCACGTTGAGCTGATAGCCGGCCCGCGCCGCCGTCTCTTTGTCGTACACGCCGACGCCGAGATACGGACGGATCACGCGGCCGTGATCCAGCAGCTGATCGACGATGTCGCGCACCGTATTGATGGGAATGGCAAAGCCCATGCCCTCGACGCCGTTGGCGGCGATTTTCGCGCTGTTGATGCCGATGACGAGGCCGTCCGCGTTGGCCAGCGCGCCGCCGGAATTGCCCGGGCTGATGGCGGCGTCAGTCTGGATCAGTTTCAGATGGCGCTCGGAAATATCCAGCGTG
>JAEEGH010007361.1_pt1 | contig 26546 bp, 28 predicted proteins | sample 9134181 | NCBI WGS metagenome assembly JAEEGH01 (sample SAMN16246544, study PRJNA631951) | gut metagenome | biome: gut microbiome; feature: rumen; material: DP-attached | host: Bos | place: Iran: Karaj | collected 2018-10 | reverse complement strand
AATAATTAAGGCAGGTGCAGATTATGGCTGATTGCAAAGTTTTGGTAGTAATGGGTTCCGATTCCGATTTTCCCGTAATGGAAGGCTGCTTCAAGATGCTAAATAAGTTCGGTGTCGGATTTAAGGCAACAGTTGCATCAGCTCACAGAACACCTGATAAGGCTATGTCTCTTGCCAGAGGCGCAGAAGCTGAAGGATTCAAGGTAATTATCGCTGCAGCAGGTCTTGCTGCACATTTAGGCGGCGTTCTTGCTGCAAATACGGCTCTTCCCGTAATCGGCGTACCCTGCAAGGGCGGCGCTCTCGCAGGCGTTGATGCTCTTTATGCAACAGTTCAGATGCCTACAGGTATTCCTGTAGCAACAGTTGCAATAGACGGCGGCTCCAATGCTGCCATTCTCGCATGCCAGATGCTCGCTTTGTCTGATCCTGAGCTTATGCAGAAGATCAAGGATTACAAGGCAAGCCTCGCATCCTCAGTTGAGGAGAGAGACGCAAGACTTCAGCAGAAGATCGCTGAAATGAATTAACAGATACTGAGAAATCATTATCAATAGATACTTTGAGAAAAAGGACGGCTAAAAGCACATGAGCGGAGTTTTCGGATGTTATGACATCAAAGGAAGCAAACAGGACGTAACGAGAGATACTTACTATGGTATTTTCTCACTACAGCACAGGGGACAGGAATCCTGCGGTATCGCAGTTAATGACGACGGTTCTTTCCTGGTACACAAGGCAGCAGGTCTTGTTACCGATGTTTTCGATGAGGTTACACTATCCGCACTCGCAGGAACATGCGCAATCGGACACGCAAGAGGCGGTTCTCCCAGAGAGAACGGTTCAGATGCCATCCAGCCCATCTCCATTAAGTCCAGAGTAGGCAATATCGCCCTTACTTCTGATTCTGTAATCATGAACGCAAACAAGATCAGAGAAGAGCTTAAGGACCAGGGCGCTATCTTCCAGACAAATACAGATTCTGAGATCATCCTCTCACTCTTCTCGAGAAACAGGATCAGAACAGAGGACTGCGAGCACGCAATCCTTGAGACAATGAAGGAGATCCACGGCGTTTACTCCATGATCTTCATGACTGAGGACAAGCTCATCGGCGTAAGAGATCCTTACGGAATCAGACCTTTGATCCTCGGCAAGTTAGGTGACAAGTACTATATCTCTTCCGAATCCTGCGCACTCGACGCTATCGGATGCGAGACTATAAGAGACTTCCTGCCCGGTGAGATCATTACTATCTCCAAGGATGGCATGAGCTCAATGCTCTATAACGAAGCAACCGAAAAGAAGGATGCTAAGGTCTGCGTTTTCGAATATGTTTATGTCGCAAGACCTGACTCTGTTATCGACAAGATGTCCATCTTCGATTCAAGATACAGAGTAGGTATGGCTCTTGCCAAGGAGAGCCCTGCTGACGTTGATCTCGTCATCGGTGCACCTGACTCCGGTAATGCAGCTGCAGAAGGCTTCGCAGCAGGCATGGGAATCCAGTACGGCGCAGGTCTTTTGAAGAACAGATATGTAGGAAGAACATTCATCAAGAGCACACAGCAGCAGAGAGAGCTTGCCGTAAGAATGAAGTTCGCAGCTCTTAGAACAGCTATCAAGGGCAAGAGGATCGCAATAGTCGACGACTCACTCGTAAGAGGTACCACAACAAAGCACATCATCTCATTCTTAAGAGAGAACGGCGCTTCTGAAGTTCATGTAAGACTTGCTTCTCCGCCGGTTAAGTTCGGATGCTGCTACGGCGTTAACGCTTCTTCCGAGACAGAGCTTCCAGCAAGCTCAAAGTCAGTTGAAGAGATCCGTGACATGATCGGTGCTGATTCACTTGCTTACATCAGCCTTGAGTCCTTGAGAGCATCTCTTAACACTATTGACTGCGATGTATGCTCTGCATGCTTTGACGGCAACTTCATCGCCGGCAAGCCTGAGGATGATGAGGATACTATTCACAAGGTTAAATACAACTAATACTTACAGGAGACTGAATAATGAAGATTGCGGTATTTGTGTCAGGTGGCGGAACTAATCTTCAGGCCATTATCGACAACACTAAGGATGGTATCTTAAAGGATATCGAGATAGTTCTCGTACTGTCATCTTCAAAGACTGCCTATGCGCTCGAAAGAGCCGCAAATAACGGCATCAAGTCTGTTGTAGTCTCCAAAAAGGACTTTGATTCCATTGAGGCATGGGATGAGGCAGTCGTTAAGGCTGTTGATGATTCCGGTGCGGAACTTATCGTTCTGGCAGGATACCTTTCTCTGATGGGACCTAAGGTCGTTGCTAAATATTCCAACCGCATAATCAATATCCATCCGGCTCTTATTCCTTCGTTCTGCGGCGCAGGCATGTACGGCATAAGACCTCACGAGGCTGCTCTTGCAAAGGGCGTTAAGGTGTCAGGTGCAACGGTTCATTTCGTAAACGAGAATTACGATGAAGGACCGATCCTTCTTCAGAAGGCCGTAGATGTTCTGCCTGACGATACTCCCGAGGTCCTGCAGAGAAGGATAATGGAACAGTGCGAATGGAAGATCCTTCCGCAGGCAATAAGACTTATCGCTGACGGTAAGGTCGAGATAAAGAACAACATCTGTTACATAAAATGATTCAGTTATTAAAATTTGGAGGTGCTATATGATCACACAGAACCTGGGCAAGATCTTAAAGGAAAATGCTTATCCCGGAAGAGGAATCGTAATCGGTAAGTCCGATGACGGCAAGTATGCTGTTACAGCTTACTTCATCATGGGAAGAAGCGTTAACTCAAGAAACAGAGTATTCACGGCAACAGAAGACGGAATCAAGACAGAGGCTTTTGATCCTTCACTTCTTACAGATCCGCACCTTATCATTTATTCACCCGTAAGAGTTCTTGGCAACAAGACTATCGTTACAAACGGTGATCAGACAGACACCATCTATGAGCTCATGGACAAGCAGATGACTTTCGAGCAGTCCTTGAGAGGAAGAGAGTTCGAAGACGACGCTCCGAACTATACTCCGAGAATCTCCGGAATCATGCACGTTGAGAACGGTACATACAATTTCGCTATGTCCATCCTTAAGAGCGATGACGGCGATCCTGATTCCTGCGAGCGCCACACATTCACATATACAAATCCCAAGGCCGGCATCGGCAGATTCATCCACACATACATGGGTGACGGCAGCCCGCTCCCGTCTTTCGACGGCGAGCCTGAGAAGGTAGAACTCTCAGGTGATATCGATACTTTCACAAACGAAGTATGGACAAGCCTTAACGAAGACAACAAGGTATCTCTTTTCGTACGCTACATCGACATAGCAACAGGCGAAGCAGAGACAAGAATCGTAAACAAGAACGTTTAATCAATGAATCAGTAAAAGGAGAACGACAATGTCTAACGAGATGCAACTCAAATACGGATGCAACCCCAATCAGAAGCCTTCCAGGATCTTCATGAAGGACGGATCAGAGCTTCCCATCACAGTATTGAACGGCAAGCCCGGTTATATCAACCTTCTTGACGCTTTCAACGGCTGGCAGCTTGTTAAGGAGTTAAAGGAAGCTACAGGTCTTCCCGCAGCTACATCTTTCAAGCACGTTTCACCTGCAGGCGCTGCAGTAGGTAAGCCCCTTACAGAGACAGAAGCTAAGATCTATTTCGTAGACGATCTTGGCGAACTTTCTCCCATCGCTTGCGCTTATGCAAGAGCAAGAGGCGCTGACAGAATGTCTTCTTACGGCGACTTTACAGCACTTTCCGATACTTGCGACGCTATCACAGCAACAATGCTCGCAAGAGAAGTATCTGACGGCATCATCGCTCCCGACTACACAGAAGAAGCTCTTGAGATCCTTAAGACAAAGAGAAAGGGTACATATAACGTAATCAAGATCGACGCTTCTTATAAGCCCGCTCCGATCGAGACAAAGGACGTCTTCGGCGTTACTTTCGAGCAGGGAAGAAATGAGTTCGAGATCAATCACGCTCTCCTGGACAACATCGTTACTGACACTAAGGACATCCCTGAGGATAAGAAGATCGACCTCCTGATCTCCCTCATCACTCTTAAGTACACACAGTCCAACTCCGTCTGCTACGTAAAGGACGGTCAGGCAATCGGTATCGGTGCAGGACAGCAGTCCAGAATCCACTGCACAAGACTTGCAGGCCAGAAGGCTGATAACTGGTGGCTCAGACAGAGCCCTCAGGTATTGGGTCTCCAGTTCGTTGACGACATCCGCCGTCCCGACAGAGACAACGCTATCGACGTTTACATCTCTGACGAGTATGAGGACGTTCTCGCAGAAGGCACATGGCAGAATATCTTCAAGGTTAAGCCCGCTGTATTCACAAGAGAAGAGAAGAAGGCATGGCTTGCCAAGAACGATAACGTAGCCCTTGGTTCTGACGCATTCTTCCCCTTCGGCGACAATATCGAGCGTGCTCACAAGAGCGGCGTTAAGTACATCGCAGAACCCGGCGGATCCATCCGTGACGACCATGTCATCATGACATGCAACAAGTACGGCATTGCAATGGCATTCACGGGAATGAGATTGTTCCACCATTAATATTGATTTACACTAGGGCTGTCTCCTGTGAGGCAGCCCTTTTTGTTTTTGGAGGAAAATATGGAAGACGATAATAAGATCATTGAAGAGACAGAGAACAAAGCTTTAGAAGCCAAGACTGAAACAGCTGAACCAGAAAAGGCCGCAGAGCCTGTTAAGGAACCTGTTAAAGAACCGGCTAAGGAAGTACCCGTAAATAAGAACAAGAGCGGCAAGTACGCTGATCTTACCGATCATGATCTTCTCGTTGAACTGGTCAAGCTCGAAAAGAAGACTTCCAAGAGAACAGGCATCGTTGCTTTTTCCATGATAGTTATTGCCGCTGTTGTCCTTGCAACAGCATTCCTCATCGTTCCTAAGGTCATTACGACACTTACAGCTGCTGAGACAACATTAGAGCACGCTACAGATCTCATGGGCGAGGTCAATAATTCCCTCGACGGAATGAATAAGATGATCACCAATGTTGATACGGTCCTCACGGATAACACTGAAGCTATGTCTGAAGCAATCAAGAAGATCAGCGATATCGATATTAAGGGACTTAATGACTCCATTAAGAATCTCAACGATGTTGTAGGTTCTCTGAGCAGGGTGCTCGGCGGAAACAGAGTAAAGAAGTAAGCAATTTCTGTTCAGTTTTGGGGAGTTATGACACAGTATTTTGCATCAAGGATCAAAACCATAAGCCGCAAGGATTGTCTTTCCAATCTTTGCGGCAACTGGTTTATTCCTTTTTCTGCAATATTCTTTTTGCTCACCAATATCGGTCTGCCTGCATTTAAGAATCTGCCGGTCAATTCATATTATTCATTTGCACCCGCGCTTTTGCTGATAATACTTGCTGCGGCAGTATGTCCGCCGTTTTCATCAGTTTTCGCAAGGACATCTGTTAAGCTTAAGGTCATCTCTTTGGCTGATGCAGTCGGTATTTGCTACTGCACGTGGAACGTTCTGAAGGAAAAGCCATATATCTTTGGCGGAGACACTTTGCTCCTCCGTGTGATCTTCATGGTCCTGGCAATACCTTTTGCTTTTGCAGTCTGCCTGATATTCTGGGAAAGGCTCGCAAAGATATTAAAAGACGTTATTTCCAAGGCAGGAGCAGACCGCACAGAACTTTTTGTATATGCACTTCTGGCAGTTGTTTTCTTTGCTTTTGCAACTTTCTGCTTTCTTAGCAGCAGTGCTTTTTACGGTGAGGATTATAATGTCGACATTATCTATACGAGCGACTCTCATAAACTCCTGGTAAATAATGCATTCATAGTCTTTGACCATATAGAGAATGATTTCCGCCAGCCTCTGTTCGGCCTTTTCTCTGCTCCTTTTGCAGGAATTCCGTGCCTTATTGGAAGCGTGATCCCGGTAATTCCGATGGCACTTTTCCTTGATTATGCACAGATCCTGCTGATCCTTACCGGCATGTTTATCATCTCATCTGATCTTGAGCTTAATAAGATCCAAAGGATCTTTTTCATGCTCATTGGATCTTCAGCATTTACCGTACTGGTGTTCTCCGTCATGCTTGAGCAGTATGCCACAGCTTTTTTCTGGCTTGTTCTTACGCTGCATCTGATGGTCAATAAAAAGAAGGAAGCCGTGGCTGGTTCTTATGCGGCAAGCGGCGCGCTTCTGGTGAGCGGAGCATTGGTTCCTTTTATCCTTAAGCCCGAAAAATTGGGAAAATCTTCCATTCTGTTGTGGCTTAAGGATATGGTGTTATATGGTGTGGATTTCTGTCTCCTGATCATCATGGCAGGAAGATTCCATCTTATCTGGAACGGCTTTGAGATCCTGACCCATCTTATGAAGTTTACGGGTAAGAGCGTTGGGTTTAAGGACAGGATCCTCCAATATATTAATTTTGCGGGAGGATGCTTTTTGGCACCGGAATCCCTGGCTGTCCAGATGGAGGGCGGCTATAACGGATGGCAGTTGGCTGAGGTCACTTCAGTTAACTGGTTTGGGATAGTTATACTGGCTCTTGCACTTGCAGGATTTTTCGTAACCCGTAAATCCATAGTGTCCAAGGCTGCATTCGGCTGGATGCTTCTGTCTGTTGCCGTATTGGTAATAGCAGGGTGGGGAATATCCGAGAACGGACTTTTCCTTTATTCGCTTTATTTCGGCTGGCCGTTCCTGGTCCTTATCTTTAATCTGATCAAAGCCGTTGGAGACAAATTGAAGATCAAACTTTTTGTTCCTATTGCATCAGCGGCGCTTTGCGTCTTAATGCTTGTCTATAATATTCCGGCTCTGATTAAGATAATCGAATTTGCGGTAAATACATTCCCTGTGTGAGAAGAAGATCTGAACTGAAAAACAAATAACATAAAAAAGGCCATCCGTTCATATCGGGATGGCCTTTATCTTCTTTGGAGCCAAAGGCGGGAATCGAACCCGCGACCTATTCATTACGAGTGAATTGCTCTACCCCTGAGCCACTTTGGCGTGCCATAAAAATATACCCATTTGAAAGTTAAGTGTCAAGTGAAAGAGAGGCAAGGAATCGGCATAAGAATGATATAATCAATATATCGGAGGATAATCAGATGATAGCCCGGAGCTTCGTAAAGAAAGCATTAAGTCTTATATTGTGCACGTCACTGGCGGGTGCTTTGTTTACCGGCTGTAAAAACGGCGATGATCTTTTCCCTTCGATCCCTCCGGAAAACGGTGAGACAGAGAGCACAGAGCCGTCTGAATCCTCATCGGATCCTGTTACAAATGAGGAGATCCGCCAGCTTCACGTAGCGCTTCCTTATTCCGACCAGACGATCCAGTGCCTTGCGGCAATGCTCTACTGCAAGAATAACGGGATCTGGGACAGTTCCGAGACCGGACTTACCGTTGATACAGGTTATCTGACATCCGTAGCTTCCAATTATGTTGTAACTAATTCCGGATGCGGCACCACCGGCGTTAATCTTGAACTTCTTAAGTCATGGGAAGCTGATAACTCCATGCCCGACCTGTTCCTGGCTCAGGACAGCAGTTCTGTCTACAAGGCAGGGTATTCTGAAGCTCTCAACGATTATCTGTCTGACAGCAAGTATCTTAACGTGCAGTCGATCTATTCGGGCGCGCTGACAGCTGATTCTTCAGAAGGTGTATTCTACTCTGTTCCTCATTTCTGCTCAGCAAAGATCGTCATGGGCAACACCGAATACATTCCTTCCGGCACAGGAAAGCTCCAGACTAAGAACACGACAGATAATCTGAAAGATTATCTTTCAGCTATCAGAAAAGAGTACCGCTCGATAGTGCCTTTCGCATCTGCTTATGAGCTTATCCCGTATCTTGGTTCGGCATTTAACGGTGACAACAGAACTTCCTACATGCTCTTTGATGAGTATCTGAAGGATAAGGATTCTGCCACGACAATAAGCAATAAGGCAGCTTCATATGTTAAGAGCTTATATTCATCTTCGCTGGCATCGGATTTTGCAGGCGGAGCTGATCCTGTTTATTCAAGAAAGGCCGCTTTGTGGGTCGATTCTTCAGCAGATATAAGGGTTTGGGCAGATTACTATCCCGGAAGCCTTTATCTTCTGCACCTGCCATGCGCGGATGCGACGAATGTGGGCATTCCGTATTTGAGCACTTATTCTTTGTGCGTCTCCAAGGGTTCTTCCAACGGTGATTTTGCTTCAGAGTTTGCGGCATTCATCTCTTTTGACCCTGACGCGCAGCTTTTGATATACAGATTAGAGGATATGACCGGTTTCATGCCGCTTACGAGAAATGATGCGGTATGGGATCTTGTTTCCGGAGATAAACTTTTCGGACATATGGCAGCAGACTTCAGACAGACAATGGATAATGCTGTTTATTGTCCTGATTCATTTGACAGCAGGTTGTTTACAAAGACTAATGAGTACACGGCAGAATATGTAAGGCAGAATGAAGAGTTTGCTCCGGAGAAATGCTATGGCTGACAAGATTGTTCTTCGTAAGATCCTTATCTCAGACAGTTCCGAGCTTAGAAAGCGCGGCCTTATGGAAGGCACGATCAAGCTCATTGAGGATGATATCAGGGCTCTCGGTACCGGAAGCCAGGGTGAAGCCATGCTCGCCTTCAAGGAGGATGTCATCTACGCCCTGATCAAGCTCTTCAGGCCTGACAGGAAGAAATGCAGGGCACATATCGATTTTGTTTTTACTGCTGATGCAAATGCTGATACCCAGAGCGGTATTGTCGATGAGGTCTTAAGATACTGTTTCCTCGATGAGTACTACCACAAGGTGACTGTTATCTGCAATCACGGCAATGAAGGCCTGGAGCGCATTCTTATGGGTGCCGGATTCAATCAGGAAGCGGTATTAAGGGACGAGGTAAGGACCAAAGACGGATTTGAAGACGCCGGTCTTTACGCGATGCTCTCTTATGAATATCCGAAATACAATGTCTGCTTCGTGCCTTTCGAGAGGGGCGTGGCAGTCATTACGGGCGGAATGGATTATATCGATTCGGTTAAGTTATTCCACTATGGCCAGCAGCTGGAAGATCCTTTCGTAAATAACGTCGCAGCAAGCCTCGGGCTTCTTGACAGCAATCAGGGCCTTGTGAGAAATGATGACGGCATATATAACCTTGACGCTGAACAGCTTAAAGCCCTGCCGAATGAACTTGCAGAAGCCTATGTTGAACTTAAGGAATATTTCGACAGCAACAGGGCAGGCTTTGATCTGAACGTAAGGTTCACGGTCGGAACACCTTTCCAGAAGAAGGTCTGGAATGCTCTTAATTCGATACCTTACGGCGGTACGGCAAGCTATGAGGATATCGCGCTGATACTGACAGACGGTAAGCTTTCGGAGGCGCGCAAGATAACGAGAGCCGTAGGAAGCGCCTGCTCTGACAATCCCGTTGCGGTAGTTGTTCCGTGCCACAGGGTAATCGGTAAGGACGGAAGCATTGTAGGATATTCTGCCGGCATCGATATAAAAGACTATCTGCTCTTGCATGAGAGCTTTACGGCGGTAACACCGCTCATATCCAAGGAGGTATAACTTTAGTGGCTAAGCACGATAAAGTGGAAGTCGGGATTTCAACGATCCTTAATCCCGTACCTGTTGTTATGGTTTCATCAGGAAGCAAGGACGGCAAGGCAAACATAATGACCGCAGCATGGGCAGGAACAGTTAACTCAGAGCCTCCCATGATCTCCGTAAGCATAAGAAAATCAAGGTATTCGCATAAGCTCATTTCCGAGACAGGCGAGTTCGTAGTAAATCTCGTATCCAAATCCTTGTGCAAGGCCTGTGATTACTGCGGCGTAAGAGGCGGCGAGAATGAGGATAAGTTCAGGACTTGCGGACTTACACCCGTTAAGGCAGAAGGTTTGGAATATGCTTATGCCATCAAGGAGGCGCCGGTATCTATATCCTGCACGGTCAAGAGCGTAACAGAGCTTGGCTCACACGACATGTTCATCGGCGAGATAAAGAGCGTAACGGCTGATTCCTATCTTCTGGATAAGAACGGCAAGCTCTGCCTTGAGAATGCAAGGCTTGTGGCATATAACCACGGAGAGTATTATCTCTTAGGCGAGAAACTCGGTTTCTTCGGCTATTCAGTAGCCAAAGAAGATGTAATCAAGAGAAGAATGGGAAAAGATAAGAAATGAAGTTCATCGGTATTAAGAAAGTCCACGAGGGACGTTTTATAACATCTTACAACGCAGAATACGAGACCAATCTCGGCAACAAGAAGGTCTATGAGATGGTCTCAAGAGACAAGAATATTCAGAGCCTTGAAGACATCGCGCGCGAAAAGTGCGATGCTGTCGTGCTCATCATCACGAGCACAGACGGCGAGCGTCTCCTGCTCAACAAGGAATACAGGATGGCAGTCGGAGGCTTTGCTTATAACTTCCCGGCAGGCCTTATAGATGAAGGCGAGACGCCTGACGTTGCTGCCGCAAGGGAACTTTGGGAAGAGACAGGCTTAAAACTTGTATCGATCGATGAAGTCCTGCCTGTAAGCTTTTCCGGCGTCGGCATAACGAATGAGAAGAGCTGCTGTGTACTCGGTAAGGCTGAAGGCGAATTTGCTCCCAGCACATCTGACGAGGAAGAGATCGAAGCCAGATGGTATACCAAGGAAGAGGTCAGAGAGCTCCTGAAGCAGACTAATCTTGCAGCAAGAACGCAGGCTTTCTGCTACTGGTGGGCAAAAAGCTGATTTTATCCCTGACAAGTAAAAATACTTGACACGCCTATAAAGCTTTGTTATTATGTGCAGGCTTGAATATAGGAGGCGTGCCTTTAAATGCGTGAAAAGTCAGTAAGAACAGACCTTTTGCTCGATTTCTACGGCAATCTCCTTACGCCTAAGATGAGGCGCACCTGTGAGAGCTATTATAACGATGACCTGACTTTGGCAGAGATCGCCGAAGCAGAGGGAATCTCAAGACAGGGCGTTCACGACACGGTCAAGAGGGCGGAAAAGCAGCTTGAGGAATATGAGGAGAAGTTAGGACTTCTCGCACTTTTCGAGAAGCAGCAGGCAAAAGCAAAAAAAGCTCTGGCGCATATCAACAGCGGTGATACCGGCAAGGCTGCAAAAGAGCTTGAAGAATTAATAGAGGAAATGTAATAACGTGTTTGAGAGCTTATCTGAAAAGCTTCAGAATATAACCTCAAAGATGCGCGGCAAGGCCCGCGTAAGTGAGAGCGACATCAAGGAGATGATGCGTGAGATCCGCATGGCTCTCCTCGAGGCAGACGTTAACTACGGAGTCGTTAAGGAATTCGTAGCTGACATGACCGAGAAGTGCAAGGGCGCTGATGTTCAGGAGTCCTTTACGCCCGGTCAGCAGATAGTAAAGATCGTAAGAGATTCTTTGACAGATCTCTTAGGCGGACAAGAGGGCGAAGACAAGCTCAAGGTCTCCGATTCAGGATTTAACATCATTATCCTTTACGGTCTCCAGGGTGCAGGTAAGACAACAACTGCAGCAAAGCTCGCCAAGCTCTTAAAAGAGAACGGCAAAAAGCCCATGGTCGTTTCAGTCGACGTTCACAGACCGGCAGCTGCCCAGCAGCTTAAGGTCTTAAGCGATGCTGTAGGTGTTGACTGCTATATCGATCCTGAGGAGAAGGACCCTGTTAAGATCGCAAAAGACGGTGAAGGCAAAGCAAGATACATGCTCTGCAATTACCTGATCGTAGATACTGCAGGCCGTACGGTTGCAGACGAAGAGCTCATGGAAGAGCTTAGAGACATCGCTGCTGCCGTTAACCCTACCGAGAAGCTCTTAGTAGTCGATGCGATGATCGGTCAGGAAGCTGTAAATGTAGCTCAGCTTTTCGAGCAGAACATCGGTATGGACGGCTTCATCATGACAAAGCTCGACGGTGATGCAAGAGGCGGTGCCGCACTGTCTATCCGCAAGCTTACCAACAAGCCTATCAAGTACATCTGTACAGGCGAAAAGGTAGACGCAATCGAGAAGTTCTATCCTCAGCGTATGGCTGACAGGATCCTCGGCATGGGAGATGTCGTAAGCCTTATCGAGAAGGCTCAGGCAAACATCGACGAGGAAGAAGCCCGCAAGGCAATGGAACGCATGATGGGCAACAACTTCAATCTCGACGATCTGTATTCACAGTTCGAACAGATGAAGAAGATGGGCTCTCTTAAGGATCTCGTTGGCATGATGCCAGGCGCTGCCGGCAAGATCAGCGATGAGGATCTTGATGATAAGATCGTCGACAGACAGATGGCTATCATCACTTCAATGACCAAGAAGGAGAGAAGGTCACCTTCGATCCTTAATGCCAGCAGAAGAAAGAGAATTGCCGCAGGTGCCGGAGTACAGGTATCTGACGTAAATAAGCTCATTACACAGTATGAGCAGACAGCAAAGCTTATGAAGCAGTTCTCGAACGGCAAGGGCGGATTCAAGATGCCCAAGGGATTTGCAAAGCAGGCTTCAAAGATGGGCCTTAAGGGCGGTCTCGGCAACATGGGCGGAATGGGCGGCTTAGGCAATATGGGAGGTATGGGCGGTCTTGGAACCGGAATGCCTCAGGGACTTGGAAGTTTCTCGGCTCCCAAGGATGATTACGATGACGGAACACCGTTCGTTCCTACGGGAAGACGTGACCGCAAGAAGAAGCGCAAGGGCAGAAGATAAAGTAAATCCCGTCATTAATTTGGCGTAGATTATAAAAACAAAAACCATATTTTTTGGAGGAAAACAAAATGGCAGTTAAGATTCGTTTAAGAAGAATGGGTAAGAAGAAGGCACCTTTCTATCGTGTAGTTGTTGCTGATTCCAGATACCCCAGAGATGGTCGTTTCATCGAAGAGATCGGTTTCTATGATCCTATGAAGGAAACAGACAGCGTTAACATCGATGCAGATGCAGCAAAGAAGTGGATCTCCAACGGAGCTCAGCCCACAGATACAGTAAAGTCTCTTCTTAAGAAGCAGGGCATCATCTGATAGTTTTATCAGCTGATACTTAAATAATAGGAAGGAGAGCTTTATATGGACGATTTATTGGTTTATATCGCCAGGGAACTTGTCAGCAATCCCGATGAGGTAAACGTAAAGAAGACAGAGCGCGGAAACACCGTTGTTTTCGAGCTGTCCGTTGCTCCCGAAGATACAGGAAAGATTATCGGCAAGAATGGTAAGAGAGCTCAGGCTATCCGTTCCATCATGAAGGCTAAGTACCTCAAGGAAGGTAAGCGCGTAATAGTCGATATAGTAGGCTGATTCTTTTGGATAAACTCATCATTATAGGAAAGATAACCGGCGCGCACGGCGTCCGTGGGGAACTTAAAGTGTTCCCGCTTACGGACGACCCGCGCCGTTTCCTTAAACTTAAGGAATGCTTTACCTGCGGGCAGAATTTTGAGAAGCCCGAAGCTTCATCATGCGTATCCGCAAGGCTCGACAGGGGAAACGTTCTTTTAAAACTCGATGGTGTCCTTGACAGAGACAAGGCAGAACTCTTAAGAGGCAGATTTATTGCCGTTGAGAGGGATCATGCCGTAAAGCTCAAGAAGGACAACTATTTCATCACTGACCTTAAAGGTCTTAATGTAATAGACGATGAGAGGGGAGATCTGGGAAAAGTTATCGACTGTTTTGCGACAGGTCCCCAGTTCACTCTCGAAATAAAAAGGGAGAATAAGAAGAAAAATCTTATGCTCCCGTTTGTTAAAGTATATTGTTATGAAGTCGATATAGAGGCCGGCTATATCAAATGCAGATTGCCGGAAGGCCTCTACGAGTTATACGACTGATATCTTATTCAATAAATGATCTTAAGTAATCGTGCATCTCATCGAAGTTCTTTGCTTCTGATGTCATTGCACCGACCTTATTCTTAAACATATCACCGCATACAAAAGCATACTGGAGCAGTCTGTCCATTGAGTTGACAGTCTTTTCGAGCGCTTCATCGTATTCTTTCTCGGTGACATTGTTGTCATTGATCTTGTGCGTGTGAGTCATATCAGTAGTGGTGTCGACAACGGACACAATATCAACGATAGATGTCTCGACTTCAAGTTCCTTGCCGTTGTAAGCGTAAACGATGCAGGAACAGTATTCCCTGTTGTCTCTGGGGCAGTCGATCACGAGGAGCTTGCCTTCGTTTGTAATGCCAATAACTACACCTCTTGCACCTGAACCCTGGCAGTTAAGTCCCTCAACAGTAAGAAGGATCAGGGTTTCCTTTGTAGCTGTGTCGTAACTGAATACCAGAAGCTTTGAAGTCATCTGGTCATCACCTGCCAGAACGAGGAGTTCATCTGCTCCGTCACCAGTAACATCTGCGAGCGCGCATGTCAGGTTGTCCTTGGGGAAGAGCCAGTTAGAATCATCGTGGCCTGTATTCATCCAGGTTACCTTGGTTACTGCAATCTCCGCAGATTCAAGAGCTACGAGCAGAGCGTTGTAGACTTCAGGTTTTGCTTCCGGCGGAACAGCAGGCTTCTGTTCTGTGCTTGAAGGTGTCTCACTCGACTGGGAACCTGTAGTTGCAGCGCTGCCTGAGGTCTGGTTATCTAACCTGTATACAGGTTGTTTGCAGGCTGTAAGTGAGAAGATCATTGCGGAAGATAATGCTGCTGCAATAATCTTATATGTTGTCTTTTTCATTATTATTTTCCTTTCATAACCATTTATTGGCTTATCATGGTTGATTGTAGTTTCCATATATAACCAAACTGCATCAGAATTCAGGCAAAAAGAGGGCAAAGAGGTTACATAAGTCTTACTTAAGGTGCATTTGCACAGTTCGAAAAGCCTTTTTGTTTATGGTATTATTCTTTTTGGAAAAAACCACATTTCCGTGGTGTTTTAAGGGGAGGGTTTTATTATGGGAAGAGGCGGCGGAGGCGGTGGCTCACACAGCAGCTCACATCATTCGAGCAGTCATACACATCATGCAAGCAGCTCGCATTCACATTCCTACAGTTCATCATCATCACATTCTTCACGCAGTTCGCGCTATTCGGGCGGATCTTCCGGCGGTTCAGGCGGCGGATGCTTTTCAACGATCGTCACGCTTATTATCATTGCCATAATCGGCGGCAGTGTCTATTACGGTATTGACGGCGAATTACCTCAGCCTGTTCAGTATTTTCTTATTGAGCGTTCGACTATCGACAGAGAAGTTCTGCCTTCATCCAAGTGCACGCCCATTGATGTCTGGTATCAGGATGACTGGGGCGACTGGATCGATGAAGAAGGCGAGGAAGAAGCCCTGATCGACGGCATGAAGGCTTTCTATGAGAGCACAGGCATTCAGCCTTATCTCTGGATCACAGGCGAAGACGGAGGCCAATATAAGTCTCCTGAAAGCGTTGAAGAGCTCGCAGAAGCAAAATACAAGGAGATGTTCGGCATCGATGAAGGTCACATGATCGTTATCTTCCGCGAGTATCCGAACAACTCATCCGAATATATCTGCACAGTAACTCCCGGTTATGATGCCGAGACCCAGGTAATGGATGAACAGGCAAGAGAGATCCTGCTCGGCTTCATCGATTACTACTATACTGACACGGAACTTAATGAAGGATATTTCTTCAAGTATTCCTTTAAGAATGCCGGCGAAAGGATCATGCAGAAGCAGCTCTCATTCCGTCAGATGGGCATTATCGCTGTTGTAGCGGTTATCCTTGTGATCGGTCTTGTTATCGTTGCAAATATTGTAAAGAAGCGTAAGATCGCCGTTGCAAAGCAGAAGACTTTACAGGCTCAGGAACAGGCAAAACAGGCTAAGGCTGTCGCACTGCAGAAGAAGACCGACTTCGACCGCAAGCAGTATGAGGATAATCTTGAGACACAGTATGTTGCCGTCAACTGTCCTAACTGCGGTGCAAGCAACATCAAGATCCGCAAGACGACTGTAGGCTATTGTGACTACTGCGGTACTGCGATCAAGGTCGATAAGAACGGCAATGTCGCAATAACGAGCGGAGATCAGACCTGAACATGAATTTTTATGTGGCGACATTATTTCCGGAACAGGTAAACTCGTATCTTAATACGAGCATAACCGGAAGAGGCATTGCCAAAGGCGCGATCTCACTGGAATGCATCCAGATGAGAGATTATGCGCCCAATTCCTACGGCCGCGTCGATGACACTATCTACGGCGGCGGTACCGGCATGATGATCCGTCCGGAACCTGTTTTCGGAGCCTTCGAGAAGGCCGTCGAACTCTGCGGAGGCAAGAAGCCCCACACGGTTTATATGTCGCCCAAGGGCCAGGTATTTAACCAGGCCAAGGCACACGAACTTGCTTCATATGAGAACCTTCTGATCATCTGCGGTCACTACGAAGGAATCGATGCACGCGTAATTGATGAGATCTGCGACGAAGAGATCTCAATAGGAGATTATGTCTTAACAGGCGGTGAGACGGCAGCTATCGTCGTTATCGACGCTGTATCAAGGCTTGTCCCCGGCGTCCTTCCGAACGAGGAAGCATATACCAATGAGTCACATACTGACGGAATGCTCGAAGCGCCCCAGTATACGAAGCCTCCGGTATGGCATGACAGGGAGGTGCCGGAAGTCCTTAAAAACGGCAATGATGCAGCAATAGCGGACTATAACCGCATAGCCGCTCTGGTCGATACATGGCACAACAGGCCTGACATGCTTGATAAATTGGACATTTCTGAAAGTGATTGGGCGAAAATGCTTGCCTTTGAAAGAGGCATGTGCTAAAATTCTCCAGTTATCAGGGTGGTCCTCTGCCACTATCCAGGCAAGAACATCTGCAGGAAAGTGAGGAAATGAACAATATGGATTTAGTAAAAGTCATCGAGAGCGAGAATATTCGCAACCAGTATCCTGAAGTAGAAGTCGGCGACTTCGTAAAGGCTCACCTTCTCATCAAGGAAGGCGCTAAGGAGCGTATTCAGGTATTCGAAGGCTATGTCATCGCAAGAAAAGGTTCCGGCCTTTCTGAGACAATAACAATCCGCCGTGTATCTTATGGTATCGGCGTAGAGAGAATTCTCCCTGTAAACTCACCCAAGATCGATCACATCGACGTTATTCGTAAGGGTAAGATCAGAAGAGCAAAGCTTTATTATCTCCGCGATCGTCAGGGCAAGGCTGCAAAGATCACACAGAAGATCTGATAGCAAACTTAATCGAACATTTAAGACCGTCTCAATCGAGACGGTCTTTTTTGTGGAGAATAACATAAAAGTATTTTCTATCTTAAATTGCTTTTTTTATTCAGAAAAAGATAGAAAAGAGCGTTTTTCTATCTTAAACACCTTAAAAAACCGGCTTTAAGATAGAAAGGCGTCAGTGTTTAAACATAATTCTATGATAGAATTAATTGGCTGAATGAAGGAGTCTATATGGCTGAGAAAAAGAATGACATAAACTGGTTTCCGGGGCACATGAGAAAGGCCTTAAACGAGACCGGCGAGAGGTTAAAGCTCGTCGATATCGTTTATGAGACGTGTGATGCGAGAATACCCTTTTCGAGCAGGAATCCGGAATTAGATAAGATAATAGGAACAAAGCCCAGGATCGTTATCCTTAACAAGGCGGATCTGGCAGATCCTTCGAAGACTGCGCGCTGGATCAGCAGTTTTGAGTCTGACAATACACGTGCATGCGCGCTCGAGAGCACGCACAAGAAGGGCTTTGACAAGCTTAACGCCATCACTATGGAGATGATGAAGGATAAGCTCGGGAAGGCCGCTGAGAAGGGCAGGATCGGCCGTCCTGTAAGAGTAATGGTTGTAGGCGCGCCGAATACCGGAAAGTCAACGATAATCAACGCTCTGGCAGGCAGGAAAGCTGCCGTTACAGGAGATAAGCCCGGCGTTACCAAGGATTTCAAATGGATCATGACAGGCGGCAGATTAGAGCTCATGGACATGGCTGGCGTGTTGTGGCCGAGGATCGCCAATGCTAAGAGCGGCATTTGTCTTACGGCTCTCGGCTCTGTGAAGGAAGAGATAACGGATGTCGTCAAGGTCGCTTATGAGACGATGAAGATCATGATCGGCATTTATCCTGATCTTATAAGCGAGCGTTACGGCGTTGATGTCGAAATAAAAGAGTCTGAGGATGAAGGTTATTATCAGGATCCTTATTATGACCTTTTCCTTGCGATGGCAAAGAAGAGAGGCTGCATCATGAGCGGCGGAAGGATCGACGAAGAGCGCTTTGCAAGGCTCTTCCTAAACGACTTAAGAGAAGGCAGGATGGGAAGGATCACGTTAGAACTTCCTGAGGATTTTAAGTAACAGAGGATATAATTATGGCCAAGCTTACAGAAGAACAACTGGTCGCAAAATATGAGGCGATGTACGAATACGAGAAGGACTGCTTTGCCAAGGGCTTCAAGATGGTGGGCGGAATTGACGAAGCAGGAAGAGGACCTCTTGCAGGCCCTGTCGTTGCGGCTTGCTGCATACTTGATCCCAATGTGAAGATCTTAGGTCTCGACGATTCGAAAAAGCTGTCCGAGAAGAAGAGGGAAGAGCTTTTCGTGACCATAAAGGAAAAGGCGCTGGCATATGCAATCTGCAGTTCTTCTGCTGAAGAGATCGATCAGATCAATATTCTCGAAGCAACGAAAAAAGCGATGAGAAACTGCGTAAAAGAATTAGCTTCCAAAGGCATGTCTCCCGACATCCTGCTTATCGATGCAGTTAATCTGTCGGGCACGGGACTTGATGTCATTCCGATCATAAAAGGCGATGCAAAATCAGATTCGATCGCTGCTGCATCGATCCTTGCGAAGGTCACAAGAGACCACGTGATGATGGATTATGATGTGCAGTATCCTGGCTACGGATTCGCTAAGCATAAGGGGTACGGCACTAAGGATCACTACGCTGCGATAAGGGAAAAAGGCATGACTCCGATACACAGAAGATCATTCCTGAAAGTCATACACTAATCAAGGCGTTGTGACATTTTTCGAAAAGTATTGACTTTGTGGCAAAGTTTAAGTATTATATCGCTCGTGAAAGAAGAACATCCGTTTCTCACCTCAAGCGGCAATAAGCTTGTAAAGAGGTCAATAACTAGATAATTAACCTATTTTTTGAGGGGTTGCCATTAAGGCAGGGTAGTTATGAGAGAACGGATTTTATCCGTTCTTTTTTTATGTAGTTAAAGTAAGTCTTAAACAAGGAGGTGGCTACCATCGCTAAGACCAATGAAAATCAGATGATTAACGGAGCTATCAAGTTCCCTCAGGTTCGTCTCATTGACGCAGAAGGACAGATGATCGGTGTAGTTCCGATCGAGGAAGCTCTCAAGAGTGCTGAAGAAGCTGATCTGGATCTCGTCTGCATCTCACCCAATCCTGATAACCCGGTTTGCAGAGTTATGGATTACAACAAGTTCCTTTTCGAGAAGGGTAAAAGAGAGAAGGAAGCCAAGAAGAAGCAGAAGGAGACAGAACTTAAGGAAGTCGGCTTAAAGCTTACAACAGACGTTCACGATGTCGAAGTAAAGCGCAAGATGGTCGTAAAGTTCCTTTCGGCAGGCGACAGAGTTAAGGTTAACATCCGATTCAGAGGCCGCGAGATGGCTTTCCAGAATAAAGGTTTCGAAGTGCTTGATACATTTGCACAGAGCGTAACCGAATACGGATCAGTAGACAGGCCGCCGAAGTTAGAAGGCAGGAACATGGTAATGTACCTGTCACCGGCAAAGAAAAAATAATTTAGGAGGAATGATAATATGCCCAAGCAGAAAACACACACTTCTTCAAAGAAGAGATTTAAGGTAACAGGTACCGGTAAGGTTCTCCATAAGCAGGCATTCAGAAGCCACATTTTAAGCAAGAGACCTACTAAGAGAATGAGACACTTGAGACACAACCAGGTATGCTCAGATCAGAATGCAAGAATCATCAAGAAGATGATCCCTTACGCTTAATTGCTTAGAATTTAGGAGGACAAGAATATGTCAAGAGTTAAAAGAGGAATCCGCACAAGAGCGCGTCATCATAAGATTTTAAAGGCAGCAAAGGGCTACTGGGGTCACAAGAGCAAGCTTTTCAAGGTTGCTAACCAGCAGGTTCTCAAGTCCGGTAACTATGCTTACAGAGACAGAAGAAATAAGAAGAGAGAGTTCAGAAGACTCTGGATCGTTCGTATCAACGCAGCTTGCCGTTTGAACGACATGAGCTACTCCAGATTCATGAACGGCCTCAAGAAGGCTGGTATCGAGCTCGACCGTAAGGTTCTTTCCGATATCGCAGTTACAGATGCAGCAGGCTTCACATCTCTCGTTGAGAAGGCTAAGGCAGCTCTCTGATATTGCCAATAAGATTGAATTTCCAAGTTGCGTGAGATCTGTTCTCGCGCAACTTTTTTATTGTGTTATATAATGTTCTAAGCGAAAACAAAGGAGACATAAAGTTTTGGTCATCACCAGCCGTGACAATCCGAACGTTAAGCGTATCGCAAAGCTTGCCAAGAGATCTGAGGCCAGGAAAGAAGGCGTCGTCTATCTTGAGGGCACCCGGCTTTGCGAGGAGGCCATATCGAGCGGCCAGACTGCGAAGGAAGTCATTGTTACCGAATCAAGGCTTTCCTGGGCGAAGGAATTCACGCCTGAATTAGAGCCGCTTGTCCTGAGTGATAATGTTTTCGCGAAGATATCCAATACGGTAAATCCACAGGGCGTTGCGATCGTCATAAATGAGCCTCTCATAGGCGCAGAGATACCCGTAAGAAGCGACGGCAAGGATATCTATGTCGTTCTCGAGAATACGCAGGATCCGGGCAATCTTGGCACGATAATCAGGATGGCTGACGCATTCGGTCTTACGGCTGTCATCATCAGTCCCACGACATGCGATCCGTATAACGACAAGGTCATAAGAGCAACGATGGGGTCCATATGGCATATTCCTGTCGTAAGAAAGACCATGGATGAATGCTTTGCATTTTTCGAGAGCGCGAAAATTGATACCATCGCAACTCATCTTAAGGGCAATGAATTAGGCTCAGGCGATCTTAAACTGCCATGTGCATATTTCATCGGAAATGAGGGGGACGGCCTGACGGATGAGACTTCAAAAAGATGTACGAAGCTTATCAAGATCCCGATGAAGGGGAAGGCCGAATCGCTTAATGCCGCAGTGGCCGCATCGGTAATCGGATACGAGCTTTCGAAGCTTTTGTAAGAGCTTTTTTGAATAGACTAAACAACTAAACATACTTTGTTTGCATAATTATTCGTCTAACAGCGAGCAAACCCTAATAAAAGAAAAGTTTTATAATATCTGGTATTATAGGCGCTAGTCTAAGTGAAGATAGCAGAAAGACAGACGGAACATGGCATTTGAACAAAAAGAAGAGCTCATCAACAGACTTGCTGACGTAGCAAAAGTTAAGTCACATATCAACAAGGAACTGTACACAAAGTACAACGTAAAAAGAGGACTCCGCAACAACGACGGTACCGGTGTTCTCGTAGGCCTTACCGAAGTAGGTGAGGTAATGAGTTACATCGTTGATGATGCCGACAGGATCCCCGTTGAGGGTAAGCTTTTCTATCAGGGCTATGAAGTAAAAGATCTCGTAAACGGTTTTTTCTCAGAGGGAAGATACGGTTATGAGGAGACTGCGTTCCTGCTCCTTACAGGTGAGCTTCCGACTGCAGCTGAGCTCAGTGAATTCAATGCGCTGCTTCAGAGCGTAAGACCTCTTCCGGAGGGCTTTACTGAAGACATGATCATGAAGGCACCTTCGCCGGATGTCATGAACAAGCTTGCAAGATCTATCCTTGCGCTCTATTCATATGACGATAATCCCGATTCGACTGATATCGCCAATGTCGTAAGACAGTGCACAGAGCTTATCGCAAGATTCCCCGTGCTCATCTCATACGGCTATATGGCAAGAAGACATTACATCGAACACAGGGATCTTTATATCCATGCACCTGTTCCGGAATACAACACCGCTCAGAATATTCTTCACATGATCAGACCTGACGGCGAGTTCACTGAACTTGAGGCAAGGATCCTTGATGTCATGCTCGTTCTTCACGCTGAGCACGGCGGCGGCAACAACTCAACATTCGTAACCCATGCCGTAACATCCACGGGTTCTGATACATATGCCGTCATGGCATCGGCAGTAGGTTCTCTTAAGGGACCTCAGCACGGCGGCGCTTCCAACAAGGCATATGCCATGATGAAGGATCTTCGTGAGCACGTATCAGACTGGACGGATGAGGCTGCGATCAAGCAGTATCTTGCAGATATCATCAACAAGAAGGCATTCGATCATTCAGGTCTTATCTACGGTATCGGTCACGCCGTATACACCTTATCTGATCCGAGAACGGTTGTTATCAGAAAGTATGCTGAGGTTCTCGCAAAAGAGAAGGGCAATATGGATCTTTATAATCTTTACCTCCTCGTCGAAAAGCTCGCGCCTGAGGTTTTCCACGAAGTAAAGAATTCCGATAAGCTCGTCTGCGCAAATGTCGATTTCTTCGCAGGACTAGTTTATTCCATGCTCGGAATCCCTACAGAGCTCTATACGCCTCTGTTCGCATGCGGAAGGATCGCCGGATGGAGCGCTCACAGGATCGAAGAACTCGTATCCGGAGGCCGTATCATGAGGCCTGCATTCAAGTGCGTAAACAAGCGCAGAGCCTATATTCCGTCCGATAAGAGGACAGAAAACATCTGATATTTGAATATTGGCCGCATATCAGGTCAGATATTCGTGCCCTTTGTACTTGCGCAGGTTATAATCCTGTGGTAATATACTCGGGCAAACAAAAAGGCCCCATGGTCAAGTGGTCAAGACGGCGCCCTCTCACGGCGCAATCAGCGGTTCGAATCCGCTTGGGGTCACCAAAATGTGATGAAGGACGAACATCTTGACCGATGTCCGTCTTTTTGTTACAAAGGAAAAAATTATGGATGAGAACAAGTACATTAAGATAAGAGGCGCCAGAGAGCACAACCTCAAGAATATCGACGTTGATATCCCAAGGAAGAAGATGGTCGTATTAACCGGCCTTTCGGGATCGGGTAAATCTTCGCTTGCATTCGATACTATCTACGCGGAAGGACAAAGACGGTATGTCGAGTCCCTGTCTTCTTATGCGAGGATGTTCTTGGGCCAGCTCGATAAGCCGGACTTAGACAGCATAGAGGGTTTGTCTCCTGCGATCTCAATAGACCAGAAATCCACTGTCAGCAATCCGAGATCCACAGTCGGTACGGTAACTGAGATATACGATTACTTCAGACTTCTTTATGCGCGCGTCGGACAGCCTTTCTGCCCGAACTGCGGCAAGAAGATCAAGTCCATGGGAATAGACCAGATAATAGATAAGCTCAAGGTCTATCCGGAAGGCACCAGGGCTATCGTCTATGCGCCTGTCGTAAGGAATAAGAAGGGTGAATACAGTAAGCTTTTCGACGGCTTCAGGAAGTCGGGTTACGCGCGCGTAAGAGTAGATAATATTACTTATGAGTTGGACGAGGAGATCTCGCTTAACAAGAACAATAAGCACACGATCGAAGTCATCGTCGACAGACTCGTTATAAAGGAAGCTAATACCACAAGACTTTACGATTCATGCGAGACGGCCTTAAAGCTCGCTGACGGTCTTCTGCAGGTAGAGCTCCAGACTGCAACGGTCGGCAAGGACGGTGAGAAGACCTATGAATCGAGCGAGGAATTCTTCTCGCAGCATCTGGCATGTCCTGACTGCGGAATATCCTTTGGTGAGATAAATACAAGAAGCTTCTCATTTAACAGCCCTGAGGGCGCATGTCCCAACTGCTCAGGTATCGGTACGCTCACGGCAGTAGATCCCGAGCTCTGCATTACCAATCCGAAGCTTTCTATCAATGAAGGTGCGGTAAGGACAGCAGGATGGAATTTCGACGATCCCAAGAGCTGGGGAAGATGCTTTATCGAAGCGCTTGCGAAGAGGTATAAATTCTCTTTGGATATGCCTTACTATAAGCTGCCTGAGAATGTTAAGAACATTATCCTTTACGGCAACGGCGGCGAGATGCTCAAGGTCGATACAAGGAACTCTATATACCCCAGAAGCGGTGATTACTACTCCGACTGGGAAGGCGTTGTTCCGAGCGTCATGAGACGCTGGAGAGAGTCAGGCAGCGAAGAGATGAAGGCTTCCTATGAGCGATACATGAGTATCGACGTATGCCCGGTATGTAACGGCGCGAGACTTAACAAGAACAGCTTATCCGTAAAGCTCGGAGGTCTTAATATCTCTGAACTTACAGATATGTCCGTAAAGGACATGAGACAGTTCTTTGCTGATCTGTCACTGAAGGGAAAGAATGCGGAGATCGCAGCTCCGATCTTAAGGGAAGTCAAGGCGAGACTTGAGTTCTTAAACGATGTCGGATTAGACTATATGACGCTGTCCAGATCTTCTGCAACGCTCTCAGGCGGTGAGGCACAGAGAATAAGACTTGCCACACAGATCGGTGCGGGTCTGCAGGGCGTTCTGTACGTCCTTGACGAGCCTTCCATAGGTCTGCATCAGAGAGACAACGACAAGCTCATTAAGACGCTTTTTAAGCTCAGAGACTTAGGCAACTCCATTCTTGTTGTAGAGCACGACGAGGATACCATGAGAGCTGCAGACCATATCGTCGACATCGGTCCGGGCGCGGGTTCGTTCGGAGGCAGGATTGTTGCACAGGGTTCGATCGATGACATCATTAGTGTCGAAGGTTCCATAACCGGCCAGTATCTTTCAGGCAAGAAATTCATACCTGTTCCTATGAACAGGCGTAAGATCGACGACAAGAAGATGCTCAAGATCAAGGGTGCCTGCATAAACAACCTTAAGAATATCGATGTCGATATCCCGATCGGGCTTTTCACGGTCGTTACGGGCGTATCAGGCTCAGGCAAGTCATCTCTTATCAATTCGACGCTGGTCCCTTATCTCGAACATGAGCTCAACGGCTCCAGGAAGAGGAGAGTGAAGTGTGACCGCATTACTGGTTATTCCAATCTCGATAAGATCATCTGCATCGACCAGAGCCCGATAGGAAGGACTCCAAGGAGTAATCCTGCAACATATATCGGACTTTTCGATCTCATCCGCAAGCTCTACGCTGAGACACCCGATGCCAAGCAGAGGGGCTACAAGGCGGGAAGGTTCTCGTTCAACACTAAGGGCGGACGCTGCGAAGCATGCGCGGGCGACGGTGTAAATAAGATCGAGATGCATTTCCTTCCTGATATCTACGTTACTTGTGACGTATGTAAGGGCAAGAGATATAACAGAGAGACCCTGGAAGTTAAGTATAAGGGCAAGAGCATATATGATGTCCTTGATATGACAGTTGAGGAAGCTCTGAAGTTCTTTGAGAATGTTAAGACCATAAGGCGCAAGATCCAGACGCTCTATGATGTTGGCCTTGGCTACGTTAAGCTTGGTCAGCCCAGCACAGAGCTTTCCGGCGGTGAAGCCCAGAGAATCAAGCTTGCCACAGAGCTTTCCAAGGTCGGCACCGGCAAGACAGTCTACATCCTGGATGAGCCCACCACAGGACTTCACTTTGCGGATGTCCAGAAGCTGGTTAAGATCATGCACAAGCTGGTGGAGCAGGGCAACACCGTAATCGTCATCGAGCACAACCTTGACGTTATCAAGACCGGCGACTACATCATCGACATGGGCCCCGAGGGCGGCTCCAAGGGAGGAACCGTCGTAGTCCAGGGCACCCCCGAAACCGTCGCCAAGTGCAAGAAGTCCTTCACCGGCGCCTACATCAAAAAGATGCTTAAGTGATTACTGGAATGGGGACAGGTCAAGTGAACAAACTGTGAATGCTTTCACAATTTGTTCACTTGACCTGTCCCCGAACCATAAATATTGAGAGAAAAGTGACCGATAATATAAAAGAGGAGTGTCCCCCTCTTTCAAAATGCGATAATTTAGTTTATAATGCTTATGATATTGTAAATTTTATTATCCACGCCTATGCTCTATTGGAGTTTATAGACGTTTTTGCTTAATTTTGAAAGGGGCATTCGTTTATTATGCAGTACGCAGATATTGGAATCGATTTAGGAACAGCTTCCGTACTTGTTTATATCAGAGGCAAGGGAGTTGTACTCAAGGAGCCCTCAGTAGTTGCTTATGACAGAGACACTGAGGAGATAAAGGCTATCGGTGAGGACGCAAGACTTATGCTTGGCCGTACTCCCGGTAATATTGTAGCAGTAAGACCCCTTAGACAGGGCGTTATTTCCAACTATAAGATCACAGAGCAGATGATGCGCTACTTTATCAAGAAGGCCATCGGACGCAGGATCCATCGTAAGCCCTTCATATCTGTATGTGTACCCAGTGGTGCAACAGAGGTTGAGAAGAAGGCTGTAGAAGACGCAACAAGACTTTGCGGAGCAAGAGAAGTTAAGACCATCGAGGAGCCTATTGCTGCTGCTATCGGCGCAGGTATCG
>JAEEGH010007360.1_pt1 | contig 26551 bp, 25 predicted proteins | sample 9134181 | NCBI WGS metagenome assembly JAEEGH01 (sample SAMN16246544, study PRJNA631951) | gut metagenome | biome: gut microbiome; feature: rumen; material: DP-attached | host: Bos | place: Iran: Karaj | collected 2018-10 | reverse complement strand
GGCGAGGTATCGGCTACCATCATGGAAAAGTACCGCAGGCGAGCCGTCAGCAACTCCACGGCTATCTTCTCGGCACTGGCGAGGTATCGGCCACCATCATGGAGATAGCACCGCAGGCGAGCCGTCAGCAACTCCACGGCTGCACCCTCGGCACTGGTGAGGTATCGGCCACCATCATGGAGATAACCTTACAGGCGAGCCGTCAGCACCCCTCAATCGGTGCAATTCTTATTCGGTGCAAAATAAATCCCATAACACTACATCGCACCAACAATAAAGGGGCGCAAATTATTACTTTGATTTAACTTGCACCCCTTGTTAATTACACTTGCAATCTGTCAACTCTTATTCTCTCCCAATACTACATCATAAATCTGCCCTCTCAACGTTCCAATAAAGATATTGGCCGTTAATGCATCATCTAACAACTTCTTATCCTCTTCCCCCTCGGCCACCGCACACACTATTGCATTTAGCATATTGTCAAAAGTGTGTACCAATCTAATAGCCTCTTCAACGGAATAAGTCACTGTGACATTTTGCGATGCAACCGCGCCATGATTGATTGTTGTTTCCATAATCTAACAAGTTTTAAGTGTTTATAATCTATTAATTGCCCTTCTCATAAGGCTCATATCTACATTGTGGTATCTTGCAAAAGCCGCGCTGCCCTCAACATGGCCACTCATTGCGCAAATAATTGAGCTATCAACACCCTCGTTAAACATTGTTCCGCAAAACGTTTTTCGCGCCATGTGGCTCGATGCAACATCACAAATCCGCACTTGTTTCGGGGTCTGTGTGGCCGCATCCAATATTGTAACGTTCCGTGTTATACCCACCGCCTCAAATACTCTCTTTATCTCGTTATTATATTTCTGTGCGGATATAAACGGCAATAAGCGCACACCATCACGCCCTGCATACTTTTGGACTATTGCCAATGCCTCATCATGCAAAGGTACATTTATTGTCCTCGCGCTCGTTTTTGTTGTTTTCTCGGCAATATAGTGTAAATACGCGCCAGCGCTGCCCTCTGTGACGTTTCTTTTTGTCAGTTTCAATAAATCACCGACACGACAACCGACACGGCATTGGAAAACAAATATATCTCGCTTTTCTTCTAACAACTTTGCAAATCCCTCAATCTGTTTTTCGCTCGGCATTGCTTTGATTTTGCCTTTTTTCATACGCTCTTTGAGGCTCTGTTTGATATAGGCCACGAATACGCTAAAATCAGCACCCTCTATTGCAGCCAACTCGCTCTGTGCTAAAAAAATCGGGTCAGCATACACCGCTTTCGGCAACTCAAATTGTACAAAGGGGGATTTGTCAATAATTCCGTTTCTCTCGCAGTAATTAAACACCGCTTTCAGCAACTTAAGGTCTGTATTTGCCGTGTTCTTCCCTATTCCTGCGGTATTATTGTTTCTGTGACTTCTCCGTGTGTCACACTTCAACTCTGTGAGCAAAAACTTTTCAAAATCGGATAACATTTCGGGGGTACAATTGCCAATAGTCATTGGCCTCTTCCGGCTCACCTCGTATTTATCCAACTTGTTTACGACATTCTGCACCCTTTTCAATCTGCCATCCGACACATCGCGCACACTATACACAACCTTAACGGCCTCTTGCATCCGCGTATATTGACTAATCGTTGTGGCCGTAACTTCATCGCCACACTCATCACGCTTGCCGTGTATCAATTCTTTTAGCGACACTGCCGACAACTCGCCGCCTCTGCTATAACGCGCATCGTTCACCGCATCCTCAATTTTCCGCCTCATATCGGCCAATAATCTATCTTTCTCGCGTAACTCGGCGCATAACTGCCGTTGCTCCGCGCTTGCAAGTTTAAATCTCGGCTCAATCACACTTTGATTGGCCGCATCCCAATATTTGGGGTCAATCATAATGCCAGTTCCAGCGTGTTGGCTTGTCAATCGTGTGTGTATCGTCACGCGGATTTCAGTAAACTCTACATTCTTTTTTGTCGAAAGTGAAAATTTAATACTCATATTTCTGTTGTTTTTTTTGTTGTTCTCGGTCGCAAAGATAAGCAAAAGATTTTAATTTTTGGTCACATTTTGGTCACATCAGTGACTAAAAACGAAAAATTTGAATATATTTGAATAAAGAAACTTGATAAAGCAAAAGCCCCGAAACTCGTTATTTTTCTTGAGTTTCGGGGCTTTTCCCTTGTGTTTTTGAGTGTTCGCTTTTTACCCATCTTGTTGTCCTACCAGGATTCGAACCTAGACAAGCAGAACCAAAATCTGATGTGCTACCATTACACCATAGGACAATCCGTGTTCTCTCAAAACAAAATGCAAAATTACGATTTTTTCGCGATGTGGCAAAATTTATTTTACATCTCGCTGAGAATGAATGTATATTCTTGCTACTTCTGTGTGGAATAAGCAATGCGGTAGATGGCTATGTAGGCCATTTGCAGTGCCGAAGAACCTATTTTGATGTATTGTGGCCAGTCTTCGTTGCGCCACGCCTTCTTCTTTTTCTCGGGGGTGGGTTCGACAAAGACGATGTCGTTCTGCTGCAGGTAGTAGTAGGGCGAGTTGAATATTTCCTTGCGGGTCAGGTCGAGGGTGTCGACGGTTTGGTTGTTCTGCCCCGAGCGGACGACTACCACGTTGGTGCGGAGACCGTCGATGGTGACATCGCCAGCCTGGGCCAGAGCCTCGAAGATGGTGAGTCGGCTGCCGGTGGCGTGAATCAGGCGCGGAGTTTTCACCTCGCCGATGACGGTGACATGGAAGTTGAGCAGGTCGACGGTCACCACGGGGTCGGTGACGTAACCGCCTTCGAAGAGCATGGCTTCAAGCTCGCGTCCCAGTTGTGCACGAGTCTTCCCTGCTACCTCGATGCGCCCCAATATGGGGAATGTGATGTAGCCGCTCTGCGATACGAGGTAGCCGTTGATTTTTCCGCTACTGAGTCGGTTGGTCTCTTCGTTGAAGGGCTTCACCGATTCGGGCGATTGGCTGTGGACGAAGATGTAGAGCAGGTCGTTGGGGTAGACGGTGGCGTCGTAGTTGTTGGTGATAGTCATGGGGGTGTTGTGCGGCGCATCCTCCACATAAAGGTAGCGATGCTTGGTGCCGCATCCCGTGAGCAGCAGCATGAGGATGGGAAGCGACAACAGGCAGGGATGTTTTGTTATCACGTTTTTCATTTTGTTCAATTTTTCTTCTGCCAGGGCAGGTTGATGGTGGGCAGTTCCACCGACTTGAAGGCCGAGAAGAAAGCGTTGGCGGAAGGTTTCTCCTTGCCGTAGATGTCGGCGACGAGGTCTTTGTATTTTTCCATCAGAGGGGCACGGCGCAGTTTGAGGGTGGGGGAGAGGAGCCCGTTGTTGGGGGTCCACTCGTCGGTGACCAGGCGGAACTGCTTGATTTGCTCGTGCGGTGCCAGGCTCTTGTTGAAGCTGTCAAGCACCTTGCGCATCTTGTCGTGGGTCTGAGGCAGGTTGATGAGCTCGGCATTGTCGCGGTAGTGCAGCTTGTACTTCAGGGCCCAGTAGTGCAGTGTGTTGAAGTTGGGACTGATGATGGCTGCCACCTGTTTCTCGTTCTCGCCGATGACCATCACCTGCTCGATGTATTCGCTCTCGCGCAGCATGTTCTCGATGAGCTGCGGTGCCACGTATTTGCCTGCCGAGAGTTTGAAGATGTCCTTCTTTCGGTCGGTGATCTTCAGGTATTTTCCACCCACCAGTTCTCCAATGTCGCCCGTGTGGAACCATCCGTCCTTGTCGATGACTTCGGCGGTGTATTCGGGGTCTTTGTAATAGCCCAGCATGACGTGGGGGCCGCGGGTGAGGATTTCGTTGTCTTCGCCGAACATGACTTCCACGCCGCTCAGGATGGGTCCCACGGTGCCAATCTTTACCATGCCGTGTGCCGGGTCGTTGACGGCGATGACAGGCGAGGTCTCGCTGAGGCCGTAACCTTCGTAGATGTTGATGCCGGCGGCGGCGAAGATGCGCACCATCTTGGGTTGGATGGAACTGCCTCCGGTGATGACGATAAGGCGTTTGCCGCCGAATTTCTCACGCCACTTGCTGTATACCAGCTTGTCCAGTATTTTCTGCCCCACCATGTACATGGGCGAGAACTTGCGGAGGCCCGAGTAGTCGTAGTGGCTGCCGTGCTTGAAGGCGCGGTCGTAGATTTTCTTTTTGATGCCCGAAAGGTCCTTGCCGGCGGCGTAGAGTTTGTCGTAGACCATCTCCAGCACACGCGGCACGGCGCAGAAGCCGTCGCCTTTGATTTCCATCATGTTCTGCTGGATGGTGCCGAGGCTCTCGGCATAGTAGATGCTGATGCCGAGATACTGCCAGTGGTAGTTGAGCGAGCGCTCGTAGATGTGGTTCAGCGGCAGGAACGAGAGCACGCGATGACTCGAGTTGAGCACTTGTACCTGTGCGTGGGCCAGGAAGTTGGAACAGAGATTGCGATGGCACAGCATGACGCCCTTGGGCAGTCCTGTGGTGCCGCTGGTGTAGATCATGGTCATCCACCGGTCGGGGGTGATTTCGCGCTTGCGACGCTCGATTTCGGGCATCCATTTGTCGCGGTTGGCGATGCCGAGCTTGAGAATTTCCAATGTGCGATGCTCGCCTTCGATGTTGGCCAGGGTGTAGACTTGGGGCTTGCTCTCCAGTTGGTCGAGAGCCGGGCGCAGGCGTCCCAGCAGCACCTTGGTGCTCACAAAGACGGCCGCAGCCTCGCTGTGTTTCAGTATGTGGACGTAGCTTTCGGTGTTGAGTGTGGGATAGATGGGCACGTGTATCATGCCGCTCATGGCCAGCGCCATGTCGATGAAGTTCCATTCAGGGCAGTTGCCGCTCATGGTTATCACGCGGTCGCCTTCCTGCAGACCCATCTCGCAGAGTCCGTAGGCCAGATAATGGGCATATTTATAGTAGTCGTGCGACGAGTATTTCACCCATTCTCCATTCACCTTCCCCGCCAGTATATCGTCTTTCGGATACAGCTCCACCAGGTGGTCCAGCAGGTCGAAAGTGCGTGTAATCTCTACCATTTTGTAATTTTTTATGAAAAATTATTAAAATGTTTTAAAATGCAAAAGTACACATTTTTCCCGACATGGCGAAAAAAAGTTTTTCCATGGCACATAACAACCTATAACCCAAAACCTGATTCCCGGAGGAAGGCGAGGAGGTCGGCACTGACGGCCTCGTTCATGGCGCGGGGATAGCGTTTGGTGGTGAAAATCTCGCAGTAGTTGCGAGTGCCGTTCTCCTTGACCATTTGTTGGTTGAAGGGGTCGTTGTCGCGCACGGCGTGGGTGCTGGCAATTTCCTCGTCGGAGGGATCGTGGTAGACTTCGCTGTGCAGCACGGCGTCGCAGCCCAGACGTTCGCTCAGGCGGCCCTCCTCGGCAGGATGGCCCATGGCCAGCGCGATGACCGGCACCACACCCTTGGGGCATTTCAGCAGCTCGGCAATCTTCTTCGTGTTATAGTTGACAGTGCCCAGATGGCAGAACCCCAGCCCTTTGGACTCGGCGGCGAGGCAGAGGTTCTGAGCGAAGAGCGAGGCGTCGACCAAAGCCGAGACGAACCACAGCAGGTTGCCGTAGGGCTCGTCGCAGCCGTTCACGCGGCAGTAGTGGTGATAGCGGTTCACGTCGACGCATACCGTCAGGAACATCGGTGCCGACGCGCACTGCCCGAAATGCAACTGGCACAGCTCCGTGCGCAGAGGCTCTTTCTCGGTGGCTATCACGCTGTAGAGCTGCATGTTGCCGGTGTTCGAGGCCCGCAAGCCACAGTTAACAATCTCTTCCAAAAGCTTCGGGTCGACCTTCTCCGAAGCGAATTTCCTTATCGACCGATGCTGCAGCATCACGTCTATAGCATTCATTTCCATTGTTCTTTTAATTCAGGTTTGAAATGCAAAAATACGACAATTCTCCCATTCGGCAAAATAAAATGTTAGTAGCCCCTATCCATAATGCAGGTATGAAGGACTTACGAAGACCTTACCAACGCCCTACCAACTCCTACCATGGTAGGAGTTGGTAGGGCGTTGGTTACTGGTTGATAGGTGTTTGGCACCTACTATATAGTAATAGGCGCCCGCGCATTCGCGCGGGCGCCTATTGGTGCTGTTTTTCAGCCGTTTAGAGCGAAAGTCCTCCATCGACGCAGATGACCTGTCCGGTGATGTACTGGGAGAGGTCGGAGGCGAGGTAGAGGGAGGTCTTGGCCACGTCGAGCTCGGTGCCGCCGCGGTGCAGGGGGATGTCGTCCATCCAGCCTTTGCGGACGTCCTCGGGGAGCTGCTGGGTCATGACGGTCTCGATGAATCCGGGGGCGATGGCGTTGCAACGGATGTTGCGCGAACCCAGCTCCTTGGCAAGGCTCTTGGTGAAGCCCAGGATGCCGCTCTTGGAGGCCGAGTAGTTGCACTGGCCGGCATTGCCGTTGACACCCACCACCGACGAGGTGTTGATGATGGAGCCGCTGCGCTGTTTCAACATCATGGGAGCGAAGGCTTTGCAGAAGTTGAAGACGGAACGGAGGTTGACTTCGAGGACGAGGTCCCAGTCTTTGGGCTGCATGCGGAGCAGCAGGTTGTCGCGCGTGATGCCGGCGTTGTTGACGAGGACGTCGAGGCGTCCGAAGGTTTTCTGCACGGTTTCGGCGACCTGGACGGTGGCGTCGTAGTCGGCGGCGTTCGAGGCAATGAACATCGAACGGGGGCTGTGTTTCTGCAGCTCGGCGAGGGTCTCGCGGCTGGCGTCGTTTTCCTGAATGTCGGTGAAGATGACAGTGGCGCCTTCTTCGGCGAAGAGGGTGGCGGTACGTTTTCCGATGCCTCTCGAGCCACCGGTCACGAGGGCGATTTTATCTTTTAACAGTTCCATGTTTCTTTTATTTGTTGGGGTTATCGATCAGAGCAAATGACAGGACACCTTTGACGGCTGTCTTGCCGTTGACTTTGGCCTCGGCTTCGGCATGGAAGATGAGGCTGCGGCGGTCGGTGATGCGGCCGCGGATCTCGATGGTGTCGCCGGGTTTGACGGGCTGGCGGAAGCGTGCCTCCTTGATGCCGCTGTAGAGCGGGATGCGGCCGGCGGCGAGTTCGTCGCGCACGAGGATGCACATTGACTGGCCCATGATTTCGCAGAGGATGACACCCGGCACGATGGGGTTGCCGGGGAAGTGGCCCTGCAGGAAGAATTCGTCGCCACGCACGTGGTAGTGGGCAATGGCGGTGTCGCCTTCCATGGTGACGTCGTCGACGAGCAGCATGGGCTCGCGGTGCGGCAGGAAGGTCTTGATTTCGTCTCTGTTAAGTATTTCCATGACTTATAGATCTTTGATTCTTAACGCTAAATTCTTGATTCTTATTTTTTGATTGCACGCAGTGCCACTGTGGCGTTCTGGCCGCCGAAGCCGAAGGTGTTGCTGATGGCGATGTCGGCCTGGAACTGGCGGGCCTTGTTGGGCGTGTAGTCAAGGTCGCATTCGGGGTCGGGCGAGTCGAGGTGGACGGTCGGGGGTACGATGCCGTTCTTCAGCGCAAGGGCACTGATAATCAGCTCGACAGCTCCGGTAGCGCCCAGCATGTGGCCGTGCATCGACTTGGTGCTGCTGATGACGGCTTTGCGTGCCTCTTCCTCACCGAGGGCTTTCTTGATGGCTAAGGTCTCTCCCTTGTCATTGAGGGGAGTGCCGGTGCCGTGGGCATTGATATACAGTTTCTCACCAGCTTTGTAGCCAGCCTCTTCGAGGGCCAGACGCATCGACTCGGCGGCGCCGCGTCCCTCGGGGTGGGGGGCTGTGTAGTGGTGGGCGTCGCAGGTGTTGCCGTAACCGCAGACTTCGGCATAGGTCTTTGCACCGCGTCTCTTCACAAGTTCCTCACTCTCAAGGATGAGGATGCCGGAGCCTTCGCCGAGGACAAAGCCGTGGCGGCGGCTGTCGAAAGGCAACGAGGCAGCCATGGGGTCGTCGCTGGTGGTGAGGGCTTTCATGTTGGCAAAGCCTCCGATGGCCATGCCACAGACGGCGGCTTCGGCACCGCCGGTGATGACGGCGTCGGCGCGCCCCTCGCGGATGAGGCGGTAGGCTTCGCCTACGGAGTGGGTGCCTGTGGCACAGGCTGTTACAACGGGCAGGTTGGGGCCTTGGGCGTTGTAGGTGATGGCCACGTTGCCGCCGGCGATGTTGCCAATCATCTCAGGGATGAAGAGCGGCGAAATGCGACGGAGGCCGTACTGCATGCGATTGGCATGTTCGCGCTCGAAGGTCTGGATGCCGCCGATGCCGCTGCCGATGGCTACGCCGAGACGGCGTGGATCGACGTCCTCGCCCACCTTCAGTCCGCTGTCGGCCATGGCTTGGGCGGCGGCGGCGAGGGCGTAGAGGGCGTAGATGTCGTTGTGGCGGATCATGTTGCGGTCGATGCCGTAGTTCTCCGGATGGAAGTCTTTCACCTCGGCGGCAACTTTCACCGGCAGGTCGGTGGTGTCGAGCTTGGTAATGAAGTCAATGCCGCAGAAACCATTGACGAGGTTGTTCCACAGCGTCTCGATGTCGTTTCCGATGGGGGTGATGCACCCAACACCGGTGATGTATACTTTGTTCATATTATTAATATTGTATTCTATTAAATTATATTGAATTAATATTTTAAAATGACGATGCCTGAGACAAATCCGGCGCCGAAAGCGCTCATAAGGATGGTATCGCCGCGCTTGATTTTGCCTTCGCGCACACCTTCGTCGAGCAGCAGGGGAATGCTGGCCGAGCTGGTGTTGCCGAGGCGTTGCACGTTGGTGGGGAATTTCTCCTGGGGTTGGTGGAGGTTCTCGCGGATGGCCTCATTGATGCGGAGGTTGGCCTGGTGAAGAAGGAAATGGTCGATGTCCTCGAGGGTGAGGCCTGCGCTGGCGGTCACGCTGGAGATGTCGCGTGCGGCCGAGGTGACAGCCATTCGGAATACTTCACGGCCTTTCATTACCAGTGCGTTGTGGGTGTCTATACCCTCGTGGGTCTCGAAGGGGGTGGCCTCCATGGGGTTCTGATAAACGATGACGTCGGGCATGGGAACGGTGGTTATCTTGCTGGCAATGAGGCTGTCGCCATTGCCAAGCACCACGGCTGCAGCACCGTCGCCAAAGAGGACTGCGCAGTTGCGGTCGTTCCAGTCGCAGAATCGGGTGCATTCCTCGGCGGCCACCAAAAGGATGTGTTTGGCGCGGCCGGTGGCGAGGAGTGCATCACAGACGTCGAGGCTTTGCACAAAGCCCACGCAAGCTGCATTGACGTCCATGGTGGGACAGTTGGGACCTTTCATTCCGAGGTTGCCCATGATGATGCTGGAGAGGTGAGGGGTGATGAAGAGGTTGGATACATTGGAACAGACAATGAAATCGATGTCGTCGGGGCAGAGGCCTGCGGCGTCGATGGCGCGGCCTGCTGCTTCGGTGGCGAGGTCTTCAAATCTTTCGTCGGAGACGATATGACGTGTTTTAATTCCAGTCCTTGTTGTAATCCATTCGTCGCTGGTGTCGAGAAACTCCGACAGCATGTCGTTCGTCACGACTTTTTTCGGTAGAGCACTTCCAGTTCCTAATATTTTCATGTTAAATTTTATTAATTTTCGGGCTGCAAAGAAACGTTAAAAAAACTAAATATAAAAGTTAATTTAAGTAAAATGCACAATAATATGGGTAAAAAGGCGTTATTTTGGGCGAAAATTGATTATTTTGGGTAGAATAAATAATAAATGAATACTGACCAAACTCTAAATTTGTCGGCAATCGTCCGGTTTCTGACTTCGAAGGAGGCAAATTTGCTTTTCTTGGCTCTGTCGTTTCTCATGGCTGTTATTATAGTTGTTTTTGTCCAACCAATGAGTATGCTCGAGTTTACCACACAGACCACTCGTCTTTCGCTTTTGGCGCAGGTTTCGTTGATGAGTGTGTGCGGTTTTGCGGTGGTAGCATTGAGCAGGGCGCTGTTGGTGTGGGTGTCTTCTCGTAAGGAGTTGGCTCTCTATGCTTTGTCGGTGTGGATTTTTGTTGAGTTGATTCTTTGTGAGGCAGTGTCGACGTTGATGGCTTGGAGCCTCAGTGGTGGAGGCCCTGTCAAGTTGGCGCCATTGGCTGGTGACATTTTGCTTGGTATTGTATCGGTGTTCTTGATTCCCTATGTGATAGCTTATCTCTCATTCCGTCTGCGAGAGTTGCGCAGTGAACTTGTTGCCACGCGACGACGCTTCACATTGGAGAGTCAGGCTGTCCCTACCGAACAGAGTATCAACTTTTACGACAAAGGTGGACGCCTGGCGTTCTCTACGCGCTTTGCCAATGTACTTTATATTGAGGCAGCCGACAACTATGCCAATATTCATTATATCAACGGAGACAAGGAGGATATGTTTATCCTGCACAACTCGTTGAAAGACTTGGAGAAGGAGTATTCTGGCATGGGTCTTTTGCGTTGCCATCGCGGCTACATGGTCAATGTTGCCAATGTGAAGCTTATGCGCAAAGAGCGGTCGGGATTGGTGCTTGAATTGGCCACCACGGCCAAGACCATCCCCGTCTCGAAGAGTTATACTTCGGATGTGACGGCTTTCTTCTCCTCCGACAATGTTTCACCGGTGAATCTTTAAATTATTTCTAATAAACAAAACCTATTTATGCAATTCAGACTTACCTATCAGGAAATAAGTGATTTAATTGAGAAAAAGGCTGGCCGTAGCCTGCCCATCATGTATGGTGGGCCGCATACTGTTCGCATCGCCTACGAAGTAAACATGTTTGTCAAGAGTGCCAGTGTGGGTATCGATCTTAATGTGGAGCAGGTTGACGAAAGGGGCATTGTTCTCTCCTACAACGGAGGCATGGGTATCGATTTTATGGTGAAAACAGCCCTCAACCATGCCAAAAGTCAACCCGGGGGTGACATGATAGATATTCTCCCCGACAACCGTATTCGTCTCGACCTCAGTAAGAATGCTCAAGCAGGCTCGCTCTTCGACCATGTTACCTTGAAGGACATTAGCTTCGACGAGCAGTTTGCCATCGTTGATTTTGTCCCGAAAAGTTTGTAGGACTATTCATTGTGGTATTTCTCGTGCCGCAGGATGGTGAAGGCGCGGTAGAGTTGTTCTGTGAAGAAGAGTCGCACCATCTGATGGTTGAAAGTCATCTGTGACAGGGAGATTTTGTGGTTGGCTGCGGCATAGACGGCGGATGAAAATCCAAAAGCGCCGCCGATGACGAATGCCAGCGTACGTGTGCCGGCATTCATTTGTTTCTGCAAGTATTCGGAAAACCCTACTGAAGTGTATTCTCGGCCATGTTCGTCGAGTAGCACAGAGGTATCTACTTTTTCTAATTGTTTAAGTATCAGTTGGCCTTCGCGTTCCTTAATCTCGTCGGGAGTTGCTTTGCCAAGGTTCTTCAACGCCGGGATGACCACAATCTCGAAGTCGCAATAGTGTTTCAGTCGTCCAACATACTCGTCGATGCCCTGCTGAAGGTAGGGAATATCGGTCTTGGATACAACTATTAACTTGATATTCATAGGTGTAACAGTCTATCAAGGAATGGGATTCGAGATTGGTAGACGCAGTGGAAAGGAGTCTGGATGGTGCCGAAGGAGCTATAGAAAAAGGCCAGATTGGCATCCATGCCACCCTCGAAGTCGAAGCTTCGTGTCAGGGTGCTGAGGTGTCTCAGCATTTGCCACATAAGGTAGCTCATGGACCCTTTGGGGGCTTTTTTGCCGATGGCGAGCAGCAGCGACCAGCCGCAATTGTCGTCAAAGGCTACAAACCATGCGGCCATCAAATCGTTTCTGTCGCCAAGGTTTTTGTCAGAGCGTCGGCGTAGACCCCATAAGAGGCCTTGGTTGCGTCCGCAGGCGGTGGTTATCACGCGTCGCATCAGTTCTTCAGGTATGAGGTCGCGCTGCCCTTGGCGTTTGTAGTAGTCGATATGGAAAGGAATGAATTCGTCGATTGTCAACTGTTTGTCGACCACGCATTCCGCTTCCACTCCTTTGTCGTAACGGCGGCGAATCCTTGGGGCCGCTGAATAGAGTGCGTCGGGATTGTCGAGGGAGGGGAATCGGTATGTGTAGCGTGTCGTCTGCCGGAATCCGTTCCAATGAAACGGTTGCCAGTCAGTGATTTCGGGAGAGAAACACTGCATGCACAGTAGAGCCTTCTGGTCATTCAAATCTGCTGCCAAGGCACTCAAGGTAGCTTGACGGCCAGAGAAATCGAGGGTGTGGGCGAGCCAAGGGCCGTTCCAGGGGGTGAGTTGGGGTTGCAGAATGTATTTCATGCCCAGTTTTTTGCCGTAGAGGTAGGGGAGGGCACCCACGATTGTTCCGTTGTGTTCGCACAACAGCACGTCCCACTGCTTGCCCTGGCAGACGGTCTCCATCCACCAATATTGCAGAAACAGAGGAATTCGTGACCCCTCTGTCTCGCATAGTTGGCGGTATCTTTCTTTGTTTGTGAGCGACATTGTCACTCTTTATTGAATCTTGATGTTGACGCGGTTGTTGGCGATTCGGCCTTCGTAGGTGCTGTTGTCGCCTATGGGGTCGGCGTCGCCTTTGGCGATAATCTCGATGCGCGAGGCGTCGATGCCACGCATCAGGAGGGCTTTCTTCACCTCCATGGCGCGTTGGCGCGCAAGGCCGGTAATGTAGGCTTCGGTACCCTGATTATCGGTGTAGCCGCTGAGAAGCACTCCTTTGCGGTCGTTGTTCTTCAGATAGTCTGCCAGATCGTCAAGCACGGGTGCCCATGATTCGACAATGGTGGCGTCGTTGGGGAAGAATTTGATGTCGGGGAAGGTGTGTGCCGTGGTGTCGGTGCTGAAGATGTTGTTTTTTTTGCTGCCGAGGTAGATGAGCACACCAACATGGATGATATCATCGCCTCGCTGCTCGTTGTAGAAATTGGCGCCTTTGAAATAGCGGTAGTCGACCTCGGCCACTTTGTACTGGGTCTTGTTGCGCATCTTCTTCTTGGCTTTCCAGTCGTTGAAGGCGTCGATAGATGCCTTGGCTTCTTCGCGGGCCTGTTTGTGAAGCTGCTCACGCTGGGCATGGTCTGTGATTTCGGGGTTGATGGCGTAGATGGGGCAGAAGGTCATCGTGGCACGCGATACCTTCTCCAGATAGTTCATGATTGGGCGAATTTCCTCGGGCCAGTTGGGATTGGGGTCAACGGTGAGACCGGGGAGGTCGGTATAGTTGAACGAGCAGAAATACACGTTGTTGTCTTTGGTGCTGAAGTTAGTGTATTTGTCGAAGGTGGCATAGTCTGACTCACGAATCTTTTGACGCCCTTCAACATACATTGAAGTTTGTTTTTTGCTGCTTTTCTTCTTCTTGTTCTGAGCCATGGCGTCGCCGCCGCCGACCATCATCAGGCCGATGAGAATGAGGCTGAGGATTTTTTTCATGTTCTATTACCTTTTTTCTTTTGTATTGGTTTAACGCCAAAACTTGCATTTTATTGTTTATCCGTATCCGTGATGCTGCCGTTTTCGCATACCACTACTCGTGCCGGAAATTTGTCAATCATCATGAAATCATGCGTTGAGATGAGCATGGTGGTGCGTGTCTGCCTGTTGATGTCAAGCAACAACTGCATGATTTCGGTCGAGGTCACGGGGTCGAGGTTGCCTGTAGGCTCGTCGGCCAGAATGAGAGATGGATTGTTGATGAGTGCGCGGGCGATACCTACCCTTTGTTGCTCTCCTTCAGAAAGATGCATGGGGTTGACGTATGCCTTGTCGGCGATGCCTACGGCTGACAGTGTTTTCTCGATTTGGTTGCGTATTTCGTTTTTCTTCTTCCATCCTGTGGCGCGAAGCACGAACTCCAAGTTGGCGTAGACATTGCGGTCGTCAAGCAGGCGGAAGTTTTGGAAGACAATGCCGATGCGGCGGCGCAACTGAGGGATGTGGCGCCGTTTGATGTTCACCACATCGAATCCGCACACCTCGGCAATACCATTGTCGATGGGACGGTCGGCATAGAGGCTGCGCAGCAGCGAGGTCTTTCCGGCGCCGCTTTTTCCGATAAGGTAAACAAACTCACCCTCGTTCAGAACCAAATTGACTCCCGACAGCAACATGCCGTTCTCATGGCTAATGGTCAAATTCTCCAGGCGTACAATCGGTTGATTATTAATAGTGTCGTTGCTATTATCCATTCTTTGTGTGAATTTTGTAGATAAAAACGCGGTCTTAAAGAAAAAATTGTGTCTATATAAAAAAAAAGCGTTCAGGGATTTCTCTTACCAAACATAACCCATTTTATGCCTTGCCGCCAAGGGAAGGAAACTTTTTTTACTTTTATTTTGTTAGTCCCCAAATGTTTCGTAATTTTGCAGCCCGTTTTTGAACATTTGAGAAATGAACATTATCATTGCCGGCGACGGCGAAGTGGGTGTCCACCTGGCGCAGTCGCTCACCGAATTGGATCACAATATCACAGTGGTTGACCCTCATTCCGAGCTCCTTAAGCGTCTCGAAAGTGAGACGGACCTCCTTACCATCACGGGCGACAGTACTTCGCCCCAAGTGCTCAAGGAGGCCAATGTGGCCGACTGCGACCTTTTTCTATCCGTTCTTCACGAAGAGAGTATCAATCTCATGACCTGTATTTTGGCAAAAAAACTGAAGGCCAAGAAGACGGTGGCACGTATCACCAATGCCGAACTGCTCGCACCCAAGCATCGTGAGATGTTCCGTGACCTCGGTGTCGACGAAATGGTCTGTCCAGAGCGTATCGCCGCTAAGGAAATTACTAACTTGCTGAACAACACCGTCGCCACAGAGTTTTTCGACTTCAGTGGTGGGCTATTGACCATGTATGTCATCCGTCTTGATGCAGGAACGCCTGTGGCGGGACACAATGTCAGGGAACTCACTCAGATGCATCCCGACCTGCAGGTGCGTGTGGTGGCCATCCTGCGCAATGGCAACACCATCATCCCCCATGGCGACACTATCTTTCAAGGTGGCGACTTGGCCTACATCATCGGTCGCGCCAACCAGCTGGAAAACATCAATCGTGTGGTAGGCAAGGAGGCTGTGAGCATCCGCAACACTATGATTGCCGGTGGAGGCCGTATTGGCCGCTATGCCGCCATGACTTTGCAGGACAGGATGCGTATCACGCTCATTGAGGAGAACCGTCAGCGTGCCGAGGAGCTCAGTGCCCTGCTCGACGACACCCTCGTCATCCATGGCGACGCCACCGATATCGAACTCCTCAAGGAGGAGGGGCTCCTGAATGCCGATGCCTTCATCGGGGTTACCGATTCGAGCGAGACCAATGTTCTTACCTGCCTGCATGCCAGGCGACTGGGTGTGAAACGCACCATTGCATTGGTGGAGAATACCGGTTTTATCGATATCTCGCAGGATATCGGCATTGACACCATCATCAACAAGAAACTCATCACCGCCAGCTACATAGCGCGTTTCATTGTCAAGGGCGATGCCGTGAGCAGCAAATGGCTCAGCGGCACCAATGCCGAAGTCATTGAACTCATGGTGGGCAAATGGGCGCCAGCCACGCGTAAGACTATCGGTGAACTCGACATCCCGCAGGGCGCCACCATTGGTGGCATCATCCGTGGCAGAGAGACGCTCCTCCCAAGCCGCGATTTGCAGCTCAAGCAAGACGACAAGGTGGTGGTATTTACCCTTCCCAAGGCCATGGCTGCCATGGCAAAACTGTTTGATTGATAATTGAAACACTTCAACCATAGACTTGTGGCCCGGCTCTCGGGCATGTTGTTGCTGGTGATGGCGTTGGCAATGGTGCTGCCCATTGTGGTGTCGCTCCACTATGCCGACGGCGCACAGTATGCACTTGCCTTCTCCGGGCTCGTGTTTGTTGCTTTGGGATTGCTGCTGAGAAACTTCATTGGCAGAAACGCCTCTTACGAATTGCGTGAGCGCGAGAGCTTCTGGATTACCGCTATTGCGTGGCTTGTTGTGCCGTTGGCCGGCGCCTTGCCCTACCTCTTCACCGGCGCCCTCGGCACCTTCACCGACGCTGCGTTCGAGTCGGTCTCGGGTTTCACCACCACGGGCTCCTCTGTCATCGCCAATCCTGCAGCCGTCCCGCAGGGAATGCTTGTGTGGCGTTCCATCACACAGTGGATTGGAGGCTTGGGTCTTATTCTGTTCATTGTGGCTTTTCTCAAGCGTCTCAGCCAAGGGTCGCTGCAGCTCTATTCCGCCGAGTTCTCCGGCACCCAGCAACGAAAGCTCCATCCCCACATCGCCAAGAGCGTGAGTCGCATGTGGCGCATCTACAGTCTCATCACCCTCATCCTCGTTCTGCTCTTGGTGCTGGCTGGCAATAGCGTGCTTGACTCCTTCTGCCTTGGCATGAGCACCGTTTCGACAGGCGGTTTCATGCCCACGCAATTCGGCATGAGCGGCTATAGCGAACAAACACTCAATATTCTCACAGTCTTCATGTTTCTTAGTGGTGTCAATGTGGCGTTGCTCTATAATCTCTTCACTTTCCGTTGGCGCCAGTTGCGGTTGAACCACGAATTTGTCCTTTATGCCGGCATCTTCCTTTTCGCTGCTCTTTCTTGTTTTGTAGCCTTCAGTGTCGCCAACGGTGATTTCTCCATTGCCAATCTTGAGTTTTCACTCTTTCATATTGCTTCAACCATCAGTACCTGTGGTTTCTATACGGCTTCTCCCACGGTATGGCCTTTCTGGGCATCGGTGGTCACGTTCCTTCTCATTCTTACCGGCGCTTCGGCGGGTTCCACGGGCGGCGGACTGAAACTCAGGCGTTTGATGACGCTCTCCATCTATCTCCGCAACTATCTTACCCGCATGGTGCATCCCAACGTGGTTTTCGCTGTCAAAATCGACCACAAAGTGGTGCCGGGCGAATACGTAAACAAGATATTCGGCTTCGTATTCCTATACATTTGTTTCATTATCGGCGGTGCTTTCGTGCTGACATTCACCGGCTCCTCCATCGCCGATGCCTTCTGCTTGGCCGCCGCCAACATCTCTAATCTCGGTCCCTCGCCGCTCATCAACTCGCTCGGAGCCAGCCTCGACTATGCCGCCTTGCCCGGCCTCGCCAAGTGGACACTCATGATTCTCATGCTTGCCGGACGCCTCGAGATATTTGCTCTTTTAGCCGTGGTATCACCCTCTTATTGGAAACGCAGATAGCATGAAAAGGTCTGATCTAAAAGCGGTTTTGAGATTTATGGGCATCGTTTTGATGGCTGAGGGCGGACTGATGGGGTTGTGCTTGGTGCCGGCGCTGCATTTCGCCGACGGAACGGCTCTACAGATTGCCGCCTGTGCCGCCCTTACCATTGTCATGGGCTTCTTTCTCTGGTATCGCTACCGCCGCGACACCCTCATCGAAGACCGTCGCATGTCCTATTTGTTGGTGGTTTTGCTGTGGCTAATGCTTTCGCTCTTCGCCACTTTGCCCTTTTTGGCCACCGGTTCGACGCTGAGTTTCACCACGGCATGGTTTGAGGCCATGTCGGGGGTTACCTCCACCGGTGCCACCATCTTCCCCCATGTGCGGCTGCTGCCGTCGTCGGTGCTTCTCTGGCGTTCGATGACCCAGTGGTTCGGAGGCTTCGGCATTGTGTTGCTGGTACTTGCACTCTCTCCGCGACTGGGTATCAACAAGTATTCACTCTATACCGCCGAGGCTTCGGGAGCCGACAACACGGGCAAGACGGCGGTGCGCACCGTCGTCACCGTCCGCCGCACCCTCAGCGTCTATCTGGCGCTCACTGTGGCATTCATCATTGTCCTGTGGATCAGTGGCATGCAGCTGTGGGACGCCGTCAACCTCACCTTCACCAACATCTCCTCCGGTGGCTTCTCTGTCAACAGCGACAGCATTGCCACCATCACCCCGTTGCAGCAGTATATTCTGGCCGGCGCCATGCTCCTCAGCGGTGTCAACTTCACCCTCCTCTATCTTTTCTTTACCCTGAAATGGAAGCAGATACGCCACAAAATGGATCAGTTGAACTTCTTCCTTCTGTTGTGCATCCTCGCGGTGGCGTTCGTTGTCGGCACTCTCCATTGGCATTCGGGTTATGGCTGGAGCGATGCCGTTCGTTTGGGTACGGTGCAGACAGTCAGTGCTTTGACTACCACTGGAAGCGTTGTTGCCGACAGTACCCTTTGGTGGACGCCCGCCACCTTCCTCCTGCTGATGCTCGCCATTTGCGGCGGCATGGCCGGTTCCACCACAGGTGGTATGAAGGTGATGCGTGTGCTTATCCTCCTGCGCAATTCGCGCAGCATCATGCGCAACCGTCTGCATCCCAGGGTGGTGAACCCTGTGCGCCTTAATGGTGGACCGGTATCGTCGCACATTACCAATAACGTGATGGTCATCTTTATGGTCTTTGCCATGATTTTGATGGTGGGCGTTATGGTGCTGATGCTCTGCGGGGTGAATGCCACCGAGGCCATTGGTGCCGCTGTGGGCTGCCTCACGGGCTATGGCCCGGGTCTCGGCGCCTCGGGCGGCTTCGGTTCCTATGCCCATTTCTCACCTGCGGCCATGTGGTTCTGTTCCCTCCTGATGCTCCTCGGACGTCTGGAGTGCATGACTGTCATTGTACTCTTTCTCCCTCGTTTTTGGCGTCGCTGAGCATCAAAAAGCACCTGGATTTTAACAAAAAAACGGCTAATACACTCTTCGTGCTAACTACCTATCAACCAGTAACCAACTCCCTACCAACTCCTACCACGGTAGGAGTTGGTAGGGAGTTGGTAGGGAGTTGGTAGGGGTAAGATGCCTACTTGGCTGCTATCTGTCGCCAGGAGGTGTACAATAATAATTTTATTGTGGCGTTATTGAAATATGAATCGAGGAAAAAACATCTGCAAACACCTGAAGGAGATTCGCAAGCGCATCGCCGAGGAAAATGATATACCGCTTGAAATCAAGGAGTGCACCTACAAGGGCGAGTGCCGCGGGACCTGTCCGCGCTGCGAGGCCGAGGTGCGTTTTTTAGAGAATGCCCTGGCAGAGAAGATAAAGATAGGCAAGGTGGCTGCCATTGCGGGATTGACCCTGGGGTTGGCCTCCACGACCCATGCACAGGCGCCGGAAAACAAGGGGGTGCCGGTGCTCGACACCATTGATGTCCACAAGGCTGAATGCTGTGGCACGCTGAAAGGCACGGTGTTTGACATCAAGACCCAAGAGACGCTGCCGTTTGTCAATGTGGAATTGAAGCAGGACGGGAAGCAGGTGTTCTATGTAACGACGGATCTCGACGGGTTATACACCATTAAACCCATACCTTTCGGTGATTACATGCTCGTGGTCTCCACAGTGGGGTATCGTCGTGTGACATTTGGAGTGACGATAAACAAGACCGGTTTTACGGTGAGGGATATAGGTATAGGAGTAGACAGCACCAGTGTCCTTGACGAGTGCAGAAAGCCGGTGATTGAGATTGGAGTACCGTCGTCGAGTGTGGACGAGATTGTGAACCAGATAGGTATGACCGACCCCAAGACGGGTAAGAAAGTTGTCTATGTGCCGAAAGAGGCCATGGGCGAGATTCAGGTAACCCTCCCCGGCACGCCGGCCAGCCAGTCGGTGCCAAATGAAGAACCGAGACTCTACGATGAGAAAGGACAAGGGGAGAGGTTGATAGTGAGATGAAAAAAAGGGGCGGCCAACAGTTGTTGGCCGCCCCTTTTGATATAGGCAGTTGGTGACTTACTCGGCGCGGAAGCTGGGCAGGTCGGCCTCGGTGAAGTGCATCACGTAGTAGCTCTTGGCACAGACATCTTCCTCGGTCATGCGGACGTAGACGTTGGCGCTCTTCTCGAAGAGCTCGGGGGCGCGGCTGGCGTCGTCGATGATGAGGAGGCTCATGATGATCTCGCAGGTCATGTCGTAGAGGCGGCGGGCCAGGAAGTCGTGCACCTCCTGGTTGTTGGCGTCGTTGACATATTTGACGGCCTGCTCGTAGAGGTCTATGAGCGGAGCCACGCGGTTCTTCAGCTCGCAGTCGGGAGTCTTGGCCATCATGTCGCGCATCACCTGGAGGTAGGTGCCGTTGGTGATGTAGCGCACGGCGGCGACGACCTGGAGCTGGGTGGTGCCTTCGTAGATGCTGAAGATGCGCGCGTCGCGGTAGAGGCGCTGGCACTTGTATTCCATGATGAAGCCGCTGCCGCCGTGGATGCTGATGGCGTCGTAGGCGTTCTGGTTGGCATACTCGGAGTTCATGCCCTTGGCGATGGGGGTGAAGGCGTCGGCCAAGCGGTTGTACATCTTCATCTCGGTGCGCTCCTCGGGAGTGAGCTTGCGGTCGCGCTGGATATCCTCGAGGCACTTGTAGAGGTCCACATATCGGGCGGTCTGGTAGAGCAGGCTGCGGCCGGCATCGAGCTTGGCTTTCATGCGGCTCAGCATGTCGTAGACAGCAGGGAACTTGATAATCTTCTCGCCGAATTGGGCACGTTCGCGGGCATAAGCGAGGCCTTCGTTGTAGGCTTCCTGGCTCAGGCCTACACTCTGGGCGGCAATACCCAAACGGGCGCCGTTCATCAGGGCCATCACATATTTGATGAGGCCAAGTTTGCGGTCGCCGCAGAGTTCGGCCTTGGCGTTCTTGTAAGTGAGTTCGCAGGTGGGGCTGCCGTGGATACCGAGCTTGTGCTCGATATGGCGCACGTCGACACCGCCGTTACGCTTGTCGTAGATGAACATCGACAAGCCGCGGCCGTCCTTTGTGCCCTCCTCGCTGCGGGCGAGGACGAGGTGGATGTCAGAGTCGCCGTTGGTGATGAAACGCTTCACACCGTTGAGTCGCCAGCAGTTCTCTTTCTCGTCGAAGGTAGCCTTGAGCATGACGCGCTGCAGGTCGCTGCCGGCGTCGGGCTCGGTGAGGTCCATGCTCATGGTCTCGCCGGCGCAGATGCGCGGGATGTACTTTTGACGTTGTTCCTCGCTACCGAACTCATAGAGGGTGTCAATGCAGCTCTGAAGGCTCCAGATGTTCTGGAAGCCGGCATCGGCGGCGGCGACGAGCTCGCTGGCCATCGAGAAGATGACGTTGGGGAGGTTCAATCCGCCGTAGCGGCGTGGCATGGAGACGCCGTAGAGTCCAGCCTTGCGGGTCTGCTCGAGGTTCTCGAAGGTCTTCGAGGCATAAATCATGCGGTTGTTCTCCAGGTGCGGACCCTCGAGGTCTACGCTCTCGGAATTGACGGCCAAGGTGTTGGCGGCCACGTCACCGGTGATTTCGAGCACGCGTTTGTAGTTCTCCATAGCGTCCTCGAAGTCCACGGGGGCATAGTCGATACCCTTCTGGGCATCCTCGTAATTCTTTTCTCTCAAATCGACGAGATGCTTCATCTCCGGATGGGAGAGGTGGAACGCAATCTCAGGATGGTCGGTATAGTAGTTTGCCATAACGCTTTACTTGCTATTCTGTTTGTAATACTTAATCATTTTCGGAACGACCTCTTCCACCGTGCCGGTAATCACATAGTCGGCGATTTTGTTGATGGGAGCCTCGGGGTCGCTGTTGATGCTGATGATGATGCCCGAGTCTTGCATGCCGGCGATGTGCTGAATCTGGCCGCTGATGCCGCAGGCGATGTACACCTTGGGGTGCACCGTGACGCCCGTCTGGCCAATCTGGCGGTCGTTGTCAATCCAGCCTGCATCCACAGCGGCGCGGCTGCCGCCCACCTCACCGTGCAGCACCTTGGCAAGTTCGAAGAGCATGTCGAAGCCCTCCTTCGATCCCACGCCATAGCCGCCAGCCACCACGATGGGAGCACCCTTGAGGTTGTGCTTGGCAGCCTCCACATGGTGGTCGAGCACTTTCACCACAAAGGCTTCGGGGCTGACGTACTTGCTTACCTCGGGATAGACCACCTCTTTCTTGCAGGCCTGGGAGGCCTTGGCTCCACTTCGGTCGCCGAGCCCGTCATAGATGGCCTTCTGCATGACACCGCTGCGCACGGTGGCCATCTGCGGACGATGGTCGGGGTTGACGATGGTGGCCACGATGTTGCCACCGAAGGCGGGTCGAATCTGGTACAGCAGGTTCTCGTAGGTCTTGCCGCTCTTCTTGTCCTCGTAGGGACCAATCTCAAGCTGCGTGCAGTCGGCGGTGAGGCCGCTGGTGAGGCTGCTGCTGACGCGCGGACCGAGGTCGCGGCCGATGACGGTGGCGCCCATCAGGCAGATCTGAGGCTGCTCTTCCTTGAAGAGGTTCACCACGATATCGGTGTGGGGAGCCGAAGTGTAGGGGAAGAGTTCGGGGGCGTCGAAGACGAACATCTTGTCCACGCCGTAGGGTAGCACCTGCTCCTCGACTTTACCTTTGATGCCGGTGCCGATGGCCACGGCGTGAAGCTCCACGCCAAGCTCATTGGCCAGCTTGCGGCCCTTGGTCAGAAGTTCCTGCGAGACCTCACGCACCTCGGTGCCTTCAATCTCGATATATACGAATACGTTGTTCATAATCACTACTATATTTTTTAACGGCGAATTGTTTTATTTTAACGAAGCTATGCAGTCAAGAATTATTTGCGAATTACTCAAATGCTGATGCTGTCTCTTTATCTGCGTGGCTTTGAGTAATTTGCTCAAAATTGGACTGCGCAAATTTAGGGTAATTTGAGAAATTCGTCGTTACCATAATTATCCAATTATCTTGTCGTTTAGCAGTTCCTTGATGAGGCCGTCGATGTCGGTGTCGGAACCGGTGAGGGTCTTGCTCTCCTTAGCCTGGAAGGCGATGCTCTGCACCTCTTTCACCTTGGTGGGCGAGCCGCTCATGCCGCACTGGCTGGGGTCGCCGTCCACGTCGGCCACGCTCCACTGCGTGAGGTTCAGGTACGGGCGCTCGGCACGCAGGGCCTTGCGGCTGTCGTCGTCGGCCACTTCGAGCGGGCAGGCGGCATACTTGTATTTCATCACCAGCTTGGCGTTGGCGGGGCGGCACTCGGCGGCCGAGCCGTTCACGGTGACCACCAGCGGCAGCGGGGCCTCGACAACCTCGACGCCTCCGTCGATCATGCGGCGGATGGTGGCTTTGCCGTTTTCTACCTTGAGTATCTCTTCGGCATAGGTCACCTGGTTCAAGCCCAGCTTCTGTGCCACCTGCGGGCCTACCTGGGCCGTGTCGCCGTCGATGGCCTGACGGCCGCCGATGACGAGGTCCACGTCGCCAATCTTCTTGATGGCTGTGGCGAGGGCGTAGCTGGTGGCCAGCGTGTCGGCACCGGCGAAGAGGCGGTCGGTAAGCAGCCATCCGGTGTCGGCGCCGCGGTAGAGGCCTTCGCGGATAATCTCGCCGGCGCGCGGCGGACCCATGGTCAGCAGGCCTACGGTGGTGCCCGGGTTCTGTTCCTTTATGCGGAGCGCCTGCTCCAGTGCATTGCGGTCTTCGGGATTAAAAATGGCGGGCAGCGCAGCACGGTTCACCGTACCCTCGGCTGTCATAGCATCCTTGCCAACGTTCCTTGTATCAGGAACTTGTTTTGCAAGTACAACAATCTTCAAACTCATAGTATATTATAGTTTTAAAATGCAAAAATACGTTTTTTTTCCAAAACGGCCAAAAAAAAGTGACCGTCACCTCTGTTTTAACGTTTAGTCCATTTGCTCAAATGGCGACAAAGACACATTTCCAATAACCTTAAAAGATGTTCTGCCCGTCTATGATTTGACTACGGTGGATTCTGTTTCGCCAGTTCGTTATCTTGTTACCAATGCCCCAAAAAGTATTTGCAAAACATAGGCAGAGGTGGTATACAATTCAGTGTATGCAAACTCTTGGTTATGTTTGTGTTGTAAATGGAGACTGCACGCCGGGCCAGAAAAATACAGGCTTTCTCCGTATCCCCTCCGTATCATCTCCGTATCCCCTCCGTACCTGCTCCGTGAAACTACGGAGCAGGTACGGAGCAGGTACGGAGTTGATACGGTGTGACCCTTTCCGGCGTGCTTCTTTGGTGAAACCCAGTGCTTTTCTGTGCTTGGCTTCTGTAGGGCGACTCCAGCTTGTTGCCCGGTAGATGTCAACTACGTCGTCCAAACCCTTCTCCAGGCGGCTTCCTGCTTCGTCGGTCCTCGGGAACGTCGCCCTGCCCGTCAGCTTCGACACCAAGGGTCTCGCGGCGGGCGTCTACCGGGTGCGTGTGACCACGCCGCGCGGCACGGCGACCCGCAGGCTGGTGGTGCAATAGGCAGGGGGGATGCTCTCAATTTTTTTTGCGGAATTGGGAAAAATGTGTATTTTTGCACCTCGAAAAAATTGAAAAAATAGACGATGAATATAATAATTGCAGGCGATGGAGAGGTGGGTTTCCATCTTGCTAAGTCGCTGTCGGAATTGGACTACAACATAACTGTTGTCGACCCGCATTCGGAGTTGTTGGCGCAACTCGAGAGCGAGACAGATTTGCTCACAGTCAAAGGTGACGCCACGTCGCCGACGGTGTTGCGCGATGCCGGTGTGGGAATGTGCGACCTTTTTCTTGCAGTCTTGCACGACGAGAGTGTGAATCTCGTCAGCTGCATCTTGGCGAAGAAGTTGAAAGCCAAGAAGACGGTAGCCCGCATAACCAATGTTGAGCTGCTTGCACCGAAGATGCGTGATATGATGCGCGACCTGGGTGTCGACGAGATGGTCTGCCCCGAGCGCATAGCAGCCAAGGAAATCACGAACCTGCTCAACAACAGCGCTGCCACCGAGTTTTTCGACTTCAGCGGCGGGTTGCTGACGATGTATGTCATCAGGCTTGAGGCCGACTCGCCTGTGGTCGACCATGCCGTGAAGGATCTCGCCGGCACTTACAAGGACTTGCAGGTGAAGGTGATCGCCCTGCTGCGCGGCGGCGAGACCATCATACCCCACGGCGACACGGTGTTCCATGCCGGCGACCTGGCCTACATTATCGGTCGCGGCGGACAGGTGGACAACATCAACCGTGTGGCAGGGAAAGAGGCCGTCCATATTCGTCGTGTGATGATTGCCGGCGGCGGACGCATAGGCCGCTATGCCGCAAGTATCCTTCAGGACCGGTTGAAGATAACGCTCATAGAGGAGAACCGCCAGCGTGCCGAGGCTCTCAGCACCGAGCTGGAGAATACCTTGATTATCCATGGCGATGCCACCAATATCGAACTTCTGAAGGAGGAAGGTCTGCAGGATGTGGATGCTTTCATCGGTGTGACCAATTCGAGCGAGACCAATGTGCTCACCTGTCTGCATGCCAAACGATTGGGAGTGAAGCGCACCATTGCCTTGGTCGACAACACGGGGTTCATCACCATCTCCCAGGACATAGGTATCGACACCATTATCAACCGACGGCTTATTACCGCCAGTTATATTGCGCGTTTCATAGTCAAAGGCGACGCGGTGAGCAGCAAATGGCTCAGCGGAACCAATGCCGAGGTGTTGGAACTGGTGGTCGGCAAGTGGGCGCCGGCGACCCGCAAGCCTATAGGCCAGTTGGAGATACCGCACGGTGCCACCATTGGCGGCATCATCCGCGGGCGCGAGACTATGCTGCCCAGCCGCGAGATGCAGCTTAAGCACGGCGACAAGGTAGTCATCTTCTCGCTGCCGTCGGTAATGGCGGCTATGGCAAAACTGTTCGATTGACGGATTAACTGCATGCTGCGTTGAAGAACCTGCTCATATCGCGTGAGAGTTACCGCATCACCGCGGGACTGTGGCTTTTGGTGCCGCTGGTCGGCGCCTTGCCTTTTCTCCTCTCGGGTGCTTTGCCGTCGTTCACCGATGCAGTGTTCGAGTCGGTCAGCGGATTCACGACCACCGGCAGTTCGGTGGTGGCCGACCCGGGTGCTTTGCCGCTGTGGCTGCGCCTATGGCGTGCACTGACGCAGTGGATTGGCGGTCTTGGCCTTGTGCTCTTCATCGTGGCGCTCTTTCCGTCGCTACGCGAAGGATCGGCCGAGCTCTATTCGGCAGAATTTTCAGGCACACAACAGCGCAAGCTGCATCCCCGCATGTCGAAAAGTGTGCGGCGCATGTGGTTTATATATTCATTGATGACGGTGGCGCTTGCTGCATTGCTGATGCTTGCCGGCAACGGTATCGCCGACTCGGTGTGTCTGGCCTTGAGCACCGTCTCGACGGGCGGCTTCATGACCACGGCAACAGGTCTGGCAGGCTATAGCGGGCTGACAAAGGCCATCATCGCCGTTTTCATGTTCCTTAGTGGTGTCAATGTGGCACTGATTTACAATGTGGCCACCTTCCATTGGCGCCGTCTGCGCCGCAGCGACGAGTTCATAGTCTATGGAATACTGTATCTGCTGGCCGTGGTTGTCTGTGCTGTGGCGTTCACCGTGTCGGGCAACGGCTTCGGCCATTCGTTGAGTTACTCGCTGTTCCATGTTGCTTCGACGGTGAGCACCTGCGGATTCTATACTGCCGAGCCGCCGGCGTGGCCTTTCGCCGCGAGTGTG
>JAEEGH010007359.1_pt1 | contig 26553 bp, 23 predicted proteins | sample 9134181 | NCBI WGS metagenome assembly JAEEGH01 (sample SAMN16246544, study PRJNA631951) | gut metagenome | biome: gut microbiome; feature: rumen; material: DP-attached | host: Bos | place: Iran: Karaj | collected 2018-10 | reverse complement strand
TTGTTTCGAATTTGGCATTTTTGCATAAATATGAAGAAAGCCATGCAGGCTTTAAACCCGCATGGCTACTGGATTATAAGTTGGTGGAGACGAGGGGGATCGAACCCCTGACCTCTTGAATGCCATTTATAATAAGCCGATTTTATCCCGTCTCGCTGTTTCATTCCGTACCGTTTTTCAGTAAAACCGCCATGCTTTGCGAGAAAAGTGTAACACACGAGACTGTATAAAACAAGTGAAACAGGCAAAAACCGAAAAATGGCTATGCAAATAGCTATGCACGGCTATGCATGACTTGCAAGTGTTTCCCACAAAACCATTATACACCAATACGGGTTTCTTCTCCCTGTTTTTGCAAAGAAAAATGCCCCGCTTTTCGGCAAGGCATTGGGCGCTTTCTCTTCGGTATTGCTACCTAGTTGGTTTGTGGTTCGATTCTCACGCACCCGACCCAGGGGAGGACTGATATTAGGCTGTCGCACCAACAGAAGAGCCTAACCTCATCGTCCGTGCATACCATACGATATGCGGTGTCCTACGTTTATTTCACCTCTCGGCTAAACCACTTACAATGGGCGCAGGACCAAGCCCTCTGATACTGTCCAGTCCTACTTAGTGGTTCCAGGTGTCTGGACAGGCAGGTTACCCCGCAAAAGGCATTATAGCGCATTCACCATCTTTTTACAATACCTTGCGCAAAGAAAAATGCCCTGCCACAAGGCAAGGCATTTTGGCGCTTTCAGTGTCAACAGCGCATCATGGTTTTGTGACCACACACTGTCTTAGACGGTTTAAGGCTCGATTCTACCGCGCCGGACCTATTGGACCATTGATATCGACCACTGTTTACCGACACACCAGCCGACGTCCTCGGTCATACGTGCCATCTTGCAGGCACGTAGGTTGTACGTTTATTTCGCATCTCTGCTAGGCTACTTACAATGGACGCACAACCAAGCCCTCTGATACTTTCCAGTCCCACTCAGTAGCTCCGGGTATCTGGAAGACGGGTTGCCCCGTAGGAAGCATTATAGCGCAAGTCCATTCATATTGCAATACCTAACCGCAAAAAAAATGCCCTGCCATACGGCAAGGCATTGGGCGCTTTCTCTTCGGTATCGCTACCTAGTTGGTATGTGGCTCGATTCTGACGCACCCAGACCCTGTGGGGGGCTGATACCGGACCATCGTCACCAACACGCCGGGTCCGGCCTCATCGCCCAAACGCATCGCCTGTTGCGACGCGTTGATGTCCTACGTTTATTTCACGTCTCCGCTAAACCACTTACAATGGGCGCAGGACCAGGCCCTCTGATACTGCCCAGTCCTACTTAGTGGTTCCAGGTGTCTGGACAGGCAGGTTGCCCTGCAACGGTAATTATAGCGCACGACGAGCGATTTGGCAAGCCCTACTGCATCTGACCTTTTTGCCCTTTTACTTCGCCTTTTGGGTGGGGCGACACAGCCCCGCCCCACCTCAAAGGATGTGCCACCGTCGCCAATGACAAAAACAACAGGTATCATCTATTAGGCCACCCTCCCCGGACGCGCGTACGAGGCGTATACGCGGTCGTTTTTCGTAAAAATCCACCATTCTCGTCCCGCAACCCATCGTTTGCCCACTGTACCCCGTTCCCCTACAACGAACCAGAGCATGGTACCAATAGTCCGCAAGCCAAGTCTTGCACTGTACTTCCCCTACTTTCCAAATCATTGGTCTCGATATCGACAACGACGTGCAACCCTTGTCGTCGTCCAAACAAGGGGGTATCTTCCGTCAAGCAAGCCGGTCCGGACGCGCCAGGGACGATTTTGTGCGGTCATTTTTCCGACGAACCCCCTCTCTTAATGCCAAAACCCGATGGAAACGACGAGAACGTCCACCGTCACCGGCGGTCAAAATCGGGGGTATCCATCCATCGAGCCGGTCAATCCGGACGCGGGAGAAAGGCGTATACGCGGTCGATTTTTGGACAAATCCACCCTTTCCGTTCCGCAACCACATTCATAGCTTCAATAGTCCACTGCACCCCAAGCCTCACGCAGTCCGACAACCGACAAAGCCGTTCGGCAAGTAGCCGATGCGAACGTGGCCCCATTTCCAACCAAAATCAAGGAGTATCATCTATCGTGCCGGTCTCGCCGGACGCGCCTATGACGGTTTTACGAAGCCGGTTTTCGGGAAAATCCCACTTTTTGACACATCGCGACCCCAAAATTCCCGTTCCATGACCGCCGTCGGCGTAACGCCGATAGTCCGCCGTACTTGTTTCCTATGCTCCCTCTTCCCGTCAGCGTAGCATCAAAGCGGGTACTTCACCAACCCCAATAACGGAAACATACCTTTTCGTGCTTATACCCGTTCCCACGCCTGCCCCGCTTTCCGGCACGATAAATGTATCGCATGGCCGATGAAAACGCGACACAGGCGATTTTGGCGCATCGTTTTTTGCAGAAACGCCACGAAAACAGTCGAAATCCGGTTTTTCAGGTCATTCCGTCTCTTCCCCGCATAGCTTTATTGACCAAAAAGATTAAGGGTGCTGCCGCATTGGCGGCAACACCCTTTCCGTCTTTCAATGCCTTTGCCTTGTTAGTCCGTTATCTCATTTACAATAATCGGCGGAAACATATCCTTCCGTTCCATTTCCACGGCGTACCTTGTACCACTTACCTTCTTTGCCCAATACAGTTACGGTTTCGCCCTTTTCAAAATGCCCCATGATTTGTCCGTCAGGCGCTTTGCGGAAACGGACTTCCGTGCCCGTGATTACAGCAGAGTTTCCTTTGCCATCCGGCACACTCGTTGTTTCTGCTTTCTTGTTTTCAGACCAAGGTGCATTTTCGCTTGCCGGCTTACCAAAACTTGTATTATATGGTTCAGGTTTCGCTTCCGGACCAACACCAGATAGTTTTCTTAAAATATTATTAATATCTATCTTTTCATATTTGCTTGCAACTTCTGCCCTTACCTTTTTTTCCAAAGCCTTTATTTTAACTTTTTCTTCTTCGGTAAACGCACGATTTTCTTTTTTACACTGCTTTTGTATTTCACTATTATTTATGGCAGTATTAACAGCTTTCTTTTGTTCAGCTTTCATTTTTGCCTTATTTTCTGCCCATTTTGCTATTTCAGGATTACTAATAGGTTTATCCCAATTTCGGTCTGCCTCAAGAACAAAACAGGTGTAATATTCGCCGGGCTTGCCGAAAAGCACCGGTCTCGGCTTGATGGCCGCCAAGTTCTTGTTTTTACTGTTTTCATATTCACCACGGTAACGCTTGACCTCTTCCTGCTTTTTCTTGTCATCGGACTCCTTCGCCAGCTTCTCCAACACCTGAAGGTTCTTCTCCACGAATTGCGCATAATACTTCTTTTCGTAGAACACCTTGGCGTTCTCTATTCTGGCGGGATTACCGCTGTCCGTGGTCCAATCCAAATCGAAAGCGCTCTTTGCGTTCTCGTATTGGACACCGTTGAAGTCGTTATAGGAAAGCTTGAAGTCCCTCAACGCATCCTTCCATTTGTCTTCCGTGCTTTTACAACCGGTGAACAGGAAAGTCAACAAGACCATGCACGCCACCATTAAGGCCAATACCTTGTTTGCAGAATTCTTTTTCATTTTGTCATCTCCTCGTATTACCTTAATTATCATTATTATTATAAATTACTTACAAAGTTCTTGGGACACTTTATTATTGCTGTCCGTCTTTTTTATCACCATTACGCTTGTTTTGGATGGCGTTCCAAACGGAAGTAACAAAAAATTTTATAATTTTATAATAAAATAAAATGAGAAGGCCTATAACAGCTCCAATTAAATTGAATGGAAAGTTGCCACTCGAAATACTGCTTTGTTGATTCCCAACTTTATAGAACATGCCACCACAGTGCGGACAACTCTCCGGTGGGGCAAACGCGTTACGATATATATATCCACAATTATTGCACTGCCAATCACTACCTAACATATTTTTCATCTTCCTTCCTAAAGTTGATTATCGTGTTATTGTATATATTTTACCAATATTATATGACAAAAACATGACGATTTCAACTTTTATTCCGTTTCGTAATTAAAATTGCCGATGTATTGAAACCCACCTGAAAAGTGCTTTATCATTAAGAATATACAGGGGGTTACCATGCTAGGAGACAAATTAAGAGAGCTAAGGAAAAAACATAATAAAACACAGGCAGAACTAGGGCGTTTGTTAGGCACCGACCAAAGTGGCTACAGCAAAATTGAAAACGGAATACACTCTTTACCAGTATCATTGTTGGGCACTGTCGCAAACTATTACCAAATCACAATAGATGAACTACTCGACTTTGAACTGGAACAACCACGCTCTGAAATTGAAAAAGCATATGAAAAACTTGATTTTCATAGAATTAATTACATAATAGACGAAGATGATTTTGTAAAAATACCTATCAGCAAAGATTATTGTTTCAAAGTTCCCACAAAAAAAGTACCCTCACTGGTTTCTAAATTGGAGGAAATGTGTGACGACTCATTGCGGGAAACCAGAATACAGGTTTTTAAGGCAACTCTTTTCGACTATCTTCAAGCAGAATTAAATAAAACCGAAAATAACACCGACATAAAGTAACTGCATTGTTATAGCGTTCCAAATAAAAAGGAATTCGTGGCAATGCAGTTTTTTATTATATATTTTGGTTTTCACACTCCGTGTGTCACAACTAATTATGCCTTTCCCATTCGCTTACGGTGGATGCGGTTGGGGCTATCACCGAACTGAAAAAGATTGAGCCAGTTTAAAGAAAGAACCTGAACTGGCAAAGAAATAAACAATAAAAAAGAGGGTAGTCTTTCGGCTCTCCTCTTTTTTTTTATTGTTTTAAATTTATTATCTTATTTGTATATGATTACTTCCAGTATAAAACTACTTTAGGTGTATCCATCGGAATATATAAGGTATTACCTTGTCCAACACGAACTGCAATGTTCATGCCGATAATGCTCCCTTCAGCTTTGGCTTGATATCCGCCAAGGTTCCAACTACGTATAAATTCCACATTAGGATAAAATGCAGTAAATTCTTGAGAAGCACCTGGGCGTAGGGGTGCTGATGGTGTTGCTTCTGGTTTACCAGCATCCTTATATTTCATACCAGTCATGAATGGTACACCACATGGTTTTCCGTCAAAGTCGATACTGCTCTTTCCCCATTCGATTACAGCCATTTCACTTGTGTTGTTGGTAATAGTCACTGTTAAGCCGGCTACATTCGCTCCAACAAGCTGGGCTGTCGGATAACCACGATATAGCCTTTCACCCATAATTGGAGATACAGGTTTTATCGTTAATCCATACATCGTAACTGGTGTGGGTGCTGTTGCAAATTTAACACCACAATCAGAAGCAAAGCAATGGCTACACAGTGCCACCATGAGCAAAACGAAAAGCAAAATTTTTTTCACAGATTACACCTTCTTTCCTGTATTCTTTATTGTATTTTACATTCTTTATAATTCTAAGTCAATTACGAAAAAAGGCGAAGGAATAATCAGTAAAAAAAGAGGGTAGTCTTTCGGCTATTCTCTTTTTTGGGGACTACGGTTTTCGTTATTCACCAACGGCAGTGCTATTTAAGAACCACCGTCTCCTCGAACCACACCGTGTTATAACCCAAAGTACCTTTTCTAACGAACTTGCCCTTTAATTTCTCACCATTTGCACCATATATTCCCGTAAATTTTTCGGGTTGGTGTCTCATGCCCGACGAAATTATTGACAATTCATATTTGCCCGGCTTTAAGTTTTTCCCGCTGAAAACCGCTTCAAACTTTCCGTTCTTGACAGGTGTTTTACCAGCACCCTTGTAAGAATTCTCCATCACGCTCTTTAGCTGTTCATCTGTCATTTTATCACCACCTGTGTTAGGCGGTAACTTTAATACCTCTGTCGCATAGATTTCCTGGTTCGATAACTCAACCGTCAATATAAAATCATCCGCTAAATTGGTGTTTCCCGCTACCTTGTATTTCCCATCAGAAAGTTTTTCTATGGTATAGGACAGGGTAACTTCAGTACCTATTGATTTATCCTGTTTCTTTTCGCCTCCGCCACAGCCGAAGAGCAGTAAAGAAACACAGAAAACAAAAACAATAAGTGATTTCAGTTTCAAAATAACACTCCCCCTCCCATTAAACTATATTATATCACATATTTGCAAAGCAGGAAGAGCAAAGAGCGATAACGACAATTAAAATTAGGCTTATGCAGTTATCCTACACAAGCCTAACGCTTCCCAACGTGGCCTCTGATGCCCACACTGTTTGACCGCAACAACCCTGTTCCTCATTGCGAACCAGAACGTAGTGTCGCTAGTCCACCGCACCCGTCGTCCACGTTTGCCCCCGACGACAGGCACCCGACTTGCACCCCTATCACCGTCCGCCCCGCTTTTCGGCACGATACATCTGTCGCGCGCCCCAAAGAAAACGCGATACGGACGGTTTTAGAGCGTTGTTTTTCGGCGGATAACCGCCAAAACCAGCAAATCTTGGGAGTTTTCGGCTATTTGCCTATACCCGATTAGTCCCCTGTGCCCCAATTTCGTCAACGAACCAGAGCGTAGCAACGCTAGTCCTCGATACTATTTCCCTTCACAACCCGTTTCGTACTCATGCACCTTGCAGTAAAACGTCGCGGGCGCCCAACCGTATTTGCGTATCAAGCTCACTGCCGTACAGTCGCCCGCACGCCAGGAAGCGTAATCCGCCTCCCACGTTTCTGGCAAAGCCTTCGCCTTCCGCCCAAAGCGGACCCCTTTGGCTTTGGCGACCGCAATGCCCTGGGCCTGTCTTACGCGGATGTTACGGCGTTCCATCTCCGACATGTACCCCAAAACCTCAATCAACAGGTTGGTTATCATGTCCATCGTCTTTTGCGTAATCTCATCCTTGGCCTCCGTCATCGTCGTCGGCAGGTCCAGGATTTTCACCGAAACGCCGTTCCGACGGAAGTCCTCAAGTATCTTCTTGATATCGTTCTTGTTCCGCCCAAGCCTGTCCAAGCTCACCACGTACAGCACGTCGCCGTGGGTCAGCGTCTTGCAGAGGCCCTGCAGGACATCCCTGTTCTCCAAGTCCTTGCCGGATTTCTTTTCCGCAAAAACCTTGTCACTGTCGCCATCGACATACGGCAACAGCGCCTCGTACTGCCTGTCCAGGTTCTGGTCCTTGGACGAGACGCGGGCATAACCGAATTTCCTTGCCACGAAACCATCTCCTTCATTCAAAAACTACCGTCCGATTTCCGAATGTACGGAAATACAAGCCGACAACTTTTCCATACACTTTCCCGGCCATCCGGACCTACGGAACAATCGGTTTCGGGAAAAACGTCTCGACCGTACAGTAAAGTACACTTTTCCGAACACCACGGACCGAAAAAAAGATGGCAAGAAGCCACCTTTCTTTCGTGTTCCGTTTACCCGCCCCGCACAACCTTCATTTATATTATACAGCGGTTTCGTCGTCCTGTAAACACCTGTTCTCGAAAACGGCCAAAACGACTTGTCCACAACTTTTTCCATCTTTTTCGGAGCTGTATTGACCATATTGACGATATAGATAGTATCTACAGTCCGACCACTTTTTGCGTATTGACAATTTGCGTTTTTTCGACTAAAATTAAATCCGAACTGAATTTCGACGACCAACAAAGTTTGTCTCCATATTGGAGTGGAAAGGAGACGATAGCATGCCATTTTTCCAATGCCCATATTGCAACCCAAAGGAAATCAAACGGGAACTCGACCAATACGTCCTTGAGCAGGACAAGGGCACCCGCACCATCGCATCGGCCATCGCACAACACCTCATACAGACGGAACGTTTCGATGACGCCAACACATCGTCCGCATTGGTGGTTGGTCCCAGCGGAAGTGGCAAGACCGAAACATACCGTTCCCTATGCCGATTGGAAAGCAAAATGCAAGTGCCCGTCATCATGGTCAACGCACTTGACTACTCCGGAACCAAGTCCTGGCAGGGCACATCCATCACCAAGATTTTCGAGGATGTCCTTTTACGTGCTGGCGACCTTTATTATGCGGACCACGATGGTTCCGAACCCGTAGAAACCCAACGGCTCAAAATCGTTCGGTTGGCCAACCGTGCCATAATCATAATCGACGAAATAGACAAAATCGCCATCCAAGGCGATGGGCGGGCACGGAACTTTCTCATGGAATACCAGAGCAACCTTTTGAAGATTGTCGAGGGCAACACATATGAACTTGACGGGTTTACGCACGAAAAAGGCATCAATGAGAAAGGGGAAAAAGAGACCATCGACATATGCGACGTGACCGTGGACACGACCCACATGATGTTCATACTGATGGGTGCATTTTCCGGCCTCGAACAAATCACGCTCCAACGCCTCGAACAGGAACGCCAACGCAAGGAGCTACGGCAGACGCCACGCCACGTACTGTACCAAGACACCTCGCTTGGCTTCCTCATTGAGCCACGTCGCCACGATGACAAGCCAAGAGAAATAAAGTACACGTACGAGCAAATGATACCGTCCACGGACGACATCGTCCGCTACGGTTTCCTGCGGGAGCTTGTCGGCCGGTTGTCCATCAGGACCGTGTATAAGCCCCTGTCGCAGGACGCCCTTGTCCACATCATGCTCAAGGCCAAAACGTCCGCATACCGCGAGTACCAACACCGTTTCGAGCAGATAGGCGCCGAAATGCGTTGCGACCGTGCGGGGCTTCGAGAAATCGCACGCATCGCCGTGGAACGGGGCACGGGGGCAAGAGGACTGTCTACCGTGTTCTCCGAATTGCTCTCCGACACTTGGTACGACCTTGCCGGCGACAACCGCCACATCCGCATCCTGTTGCGGGGTAGGGACATCAAGGCAGGAAAACCACCTTTGTTGCATGACCGCACGGAGCTTGTCCATCGGAAGTGGCTGTTGCGACGGAAAACGTTTCTCAAAAAAGTCCAACAAAAGAAGGCGGGGTCCACAACGGACTCCGCCTCTTGATTTTGTTGCACATTACCGCGGTGGCGACGATAACTTGCGACCCCGTTTTTGGGCTGAATCAAGGGGTATCATCTATCGCACCGGCCTCGCCGGACGCGCCAGGGACGGTTTTACGAAGCCGGTTTCTGGGCAATCCCCCTCAATCCGGCACATCCCGACCACAAAATATCCATATCCCTTTCAAGGGCTTCCCGTTCCATGACCGCCGGCGGCGTAGCGCAAGTCGGCGGCCATCTTACATTAACCCACGCCATTAGTCCGCCACACCCCGTTCCCATCCTGCGGACCAAGAGCGTAGCACCGTTGGCGCACGAAACCCAAAACCTTGTACTCTTCGTCCGCTTACAACCCCATGCCCTTGTCGTCTATTGATTGACCCTTGTCGTCGGCCAACCGAACCCTTGTCGTTGAACAACTAACCCCTTGTCGCCATGAAACAGGGGGTATCATCCATCGCATTGACCTATCCGGACGCGATAGGGACGGTTTTACGAAGCCGGTTTTCGGGCAAATCCCCCTTTTCGTGCAAAACCGCCATTGCCCCGTGACCGCCGACAGCGTAGCGACGGGTCGGCGACCACCACCTTACGTGCACCCCGTTCGTCCACCAATCCCCAAATGTCCGACGAACCGAGAGCGTAGCGCCGCTAGTCCGCCGTACCCGTTTCCCACAGACATCATGACAGCGGACAACCACCAAGCCCAACAACGGAAACACACCTGTACGGACTTATACCTGTTCTTGCGTCCACCCGTTTATCGGCAACGATAGATGTGTCGCATCACCCCGCTAAAACGCGACACAGAGGATTTTAGAGCCTCGTTTTCGTTGGAGAACCATCAGAATCACCCCAAAACGTGTTCCCCAACCTTTTCCCCGTTTTCCGCGCTACGCACCCAACAAACGAAATCAAGGGTGTTGCGGCCACGCCGCAACACCCCTTTATCTCCATGTACCTTGACCCACCAGCAAAGCGCCGGGGTGGGCATCCATATCTTTGACTAACCCCGTCTTATTTCTATGCCTTGCTCTTCCATATCATCATATCTTTCTTTGATTTGGGCAATATCATTTTGCATTTCCTTGTTAAAACGGGACTCCCATATCCCGTCCTCAACAGTTGCCCCGAAATCTTCAGCATAAGACTTAAACAATGACGTAAATTGAGTATCCAAATGTGGCGGAGACCATAAATCTGACCGACAAATATGTACCACATCCCAATCGGTTTCTGAAATACGGGCATTCTCAATTTCAGTAAACCGTTCTAAATTGTTCGGACAGCCACCAACGTCACTATCCGTGTTACAAAGCCAACGGAATGTTCCATGATAACTCCGCATAAAATGCGCCAACCAATTGCCACAATCAATACGCTCTATAAAACTGTCGTTAAACCAACCGCGCGTATCCGAATGATGGTCAATATGTAGCAGATTTACTTCTTCGTTTTTGCAATAACGCAGTCTTTCCTTAAAAAAATAATAAGAATCCTTATGGCTTTCACTTATCCCGACCATAGCATAAGGCGGAATCGCTTTAATGATTTCCTTTATCAATTCAATCGGCTGTACCGTAATATCGGTCAAATGATGACCATACCTGCCATACCGCACTGCCCACGCATGTTGTTGGATTTTAGGCGGGATATCCTCATTGCTCCCATCCGGAAAATAAGTTACCCGTTCAGTTGCCGTTGCCGTCAAAAAATAATCCCAATCAATTGACAAACAATTAACCATGCCGTTTCCTCCTAAATAAAATGACCGTACTATTACGGTTCTGCATAAAACTTATCATCCAACAAGTACCACCGGTCATCTTTCATATACTTTTCATATAGAACATCCAACTTGCCTCCATCTTCGATACCTAATTCAATGGACACTAAAGCTTTTACAAACGCAGGATAATTCTCTTTCTGTAATTTTACAATGATTTCTTTCATCTCTTTAGTAGTCATGTTTATCTCCTCTTCAATCGTTGAAGCTCACTAATTACCACATCCACACAACCGCCAACATTGTTCCGTATTTCACTTTCCCAAAAACGGAGGACCGTCCACCCCTCATCACGCAACCGTATTGTATATTCCAAATCGCGCTCACGATTACGCTTAATCTTCTCATCCCAAAACTTATTGTGATTTTTCACACCACAGTAGTCTTTGCCATGCCAAAAATCACCATCACAAAACACGACAAGGCGATATTTTTTAATTGAAACATCTGGAGTGCCAAGAATATCTTTACAGTTCTTGCGAAACCGGACGCCTTTATGCCAAAGGGCTTTACGGAGCAATATTTCGATAGAAGTATCTTTCTTCGTATTGCCTTTCATTGATTTACGGACATTATCATTTGTGGCGGATGGGGATTTCATTTTTTAAATCTCTCTTCCAAATGGGAAAGGACATAAGTGTTGTTGAGCCAAAAACAATGAGTCGGATACTTGTCATCATATGGCCACACAAGCGACCCATCTGTAGAATTAATGGTCAATTTCGTTCCTTCAGGCAACGGATTGATGGATTTGTTCCTGTTCCTGCCATGCGGTCGTACATGGGATACATGGTTCTCGCTCGGTTTAGGAAGATTACTCCACAACTTTTCATTTTTGATATCAACAACCAACCTGCCTTCTTTTATAATATCCCTTGCCCTCTGCCAAACTGTTCTGACATGCACTTCCAAGTCATTATAGGGGATGTTCCAAAATTGGCCACCTGCCAACCTCTGTTCACCAACCTTATCGTAACGAAAAATAATAAGAAGAAAACGGGTATCACGCATATAATTTCCAAACCAGGAATCCTCCCAGGCATCCTCTTTTGCAAGGTCACGATATTTAAAAGTTGGGAAAGACATGTGTTGCGTTATCGTCCCATCATAATTGACGCGGACCGTCTTTATGACCACGCCTGCCTTTTCCAGTTCTTCTGCCTTGTTCCCTTTGAGACCGAGGATTCGGAAAGCAAGCAAAGATGATAGGTTTTTAGGATTGTTTGTAATACCAAATTCCTCTTTCAGCTCTTTTACAGACCTGCCATGATACTCATCCAATTTTTTTAAAACGAAGCTCTCAAAACCTTGTTGTGCTACGGATTGAATATCTTTAATGATTGTCTCTTCTTGTCGCTTGCCAAAGATATAATCCTCAATCACGAACCGCATATACTGCTTTTTCAAACAATAAGCCCGCTGTTTAGCCTCCTCGTTCGAGCGGGGTTGTTGCCTTAAGCTCTTATCTGCATTCAGGCCTTTGGTACAAGCTCCCAAATACAATGTATCTCCTTCAGAAAGCTCATGCGCCTTTCCATCCCTTATCTTCTGTACTATTTTTTTCCAATCATCACGAATGATAATCAAATCTTTTTCAGGATAAGTGAAAAGTTCAGCACCTATTATAGGGAAATCCCTTTGTTCACGGTTCTCCAAATATTCATAGATGATAAGCATAAGAAGTCGGTTCTTCGTCCAGAAAGAACTGGTTTCAAAAGTCTTATCGACCTCTTTCATATAGTTAATAATATTCAGAACCAAGCGTTCTTTCGCAGTATAGCCCTTTTTCTTGTCTTTTAATGCCCCTGTTGACTTCAGTTCGACGCCTGCTTTCTCAAAATCAGGCTTCGAATCAGAATTTGGATGGTAGCCATACAGACTTTCTTCAATTATGTGACCGATACGACCACGCACGCCATCCTTTGAAAGACGGCCATATTTGTCTATTTCGCCAACAGTCTTACCGACAGCAGACTTTCCCCGCTCAAGTATGGCTTCTTTCGTTACAAAAATTATTTCTTCCTGTTCGGGGTAGACAACTTTCTTTTTGACGCTTCTTCCCATAGTTCTGCTTCCTTTGCTGACTGATGGTAAAATCTTGCTACTTGTGGTAAAATAATAAGGTAAATAAACGATTGTACATCATTTTTAGTATATCGCATTTTGAGGAATTTTAAAATATGAAAAGTATTACTGTAGCAGAATTATTTGCAGGCGTAGGCGGGTTCCGTCTTGGATTGGAAAGAGCTTCTGTCCGGTTCCGTACCATTTGGGCGAACCAATGGGAACCGGGCAAAAAAGCACAACACGCATTCGACTGTTACGACAAGCACTTCGGACCATCGCTCACCAACAGCAACGAAGATATCGCCATCGCAAAGAAAGACTGCCCCAAGGTTAACCTTGTTGTTGGGGGCTTTCCTTGTCAGGATTACTCTGTGGCCCACTCCGGCGGTGCAAAGGGTATCGAAGGCAAAAAAGGCGTTTTATGGTGGTATATCAACGATATCATCAAAGAACGCAAACCCGAATATGTCCTTTTGGAAAATGTAGACCGTCTTCTGAAATCCCCTGCAAAGCAAAGGGGAAGAGACTTCGCCATCATCCTGCGTTGCTTGTACGACCAAGGATACTACGCTGAATGGCGTGTCATCAATTCTGCCGAATATGGCTACCCACAACGCCGTAGGCGCATTTTTATCTTTGCTACGAAGAAAAGCACTAAATGGTATTCCGCTATCGTCAAAACAGCAGATAAAAGCGTCAGGGACATAATGTACAAAACAGGTTTCTTCGCCGACCAATTCAAAGTCAGAGGAAATGACATTGTACATGAATTCGATTTGAAGACAAAACCCGATGGAAACAATTATGTAGACCTTGTTGACATTTCCAACAGTTTCAAAGCCGAATTTGAAAACACTGGGTTTATGCTGAACGGCAAGGTCTATACATCTACGACTACCCCGTACCCACATAAGCAAAAGACCTTGGCAGATATCGTCGAAAAAGACGGTGTGGGTGAAAAATACTTTTTAGGCGAGAACATTGCCAAATGGGAATACATGAAAGGCGCAAAAAGGATTGAACGAACTGCCGATAACGGACATACCTATACTTTCTCCGAAGGACCTATCGCATTCCCTGACCCATTAGACCGTCCATCCCGTACCATGCTGACGAGTGAGTCTAGCACGAACCGTTCCACCCATATCATCGCAGACCCCAAGACGGGGAAACTTCGTTTCCTTACCCCTGTCGAATGCGAGCGCTTGAACGGCTTCCCGGACAATTGGACAAACACGGGCATGCCAGAGAAATTCCGATACTTCTGCATGGGCAACGCATTAGTTGTTCCGTTAATCACCCGAATGGGTAAACAGCTTTTAAAAATTGTTGATGGACAGGTATATACATTATGAACAAACCCAACAGGCAATTCGATGACCTTGACCACGCCATCGAAGAGGCTAACGCCACAGCCATGATGATGAATACTACAGCAGACTATCAAATAGTGGAATACTTGAAAGAGCTTCGGGACATCCGCAGAATTTTGATGCAAAACGTTCCCTCATCCGACAAAGATTTTTGGTCAGAGCAAGCACAGAAAGCTAAACAACGGATACGATACAAATAATAAACCGACCGGCTTAATTGTCGGTCGGTTTTATTTTTTATCCGCTAAAAATTCTTTTATACGAATGCTGGAAACGCCTACTCGTTTCCAGCATTATCACCTGATGCAATAGGTTTTCCAAATTTTGTATCAAGTTTTTTTATTCCATGTCTACAACCATCTATAAATTCCAACATTTCTCTATTTTGTTCAACAAGGCCTGTTTTTTCATTCAACTGTCGCACCACTTCGCAAAAGCCCATTTTCTCCAAATACTGTTCATAACCAAAAACATATTCTTTTAACATATTTTTTCGTTTCTCTTTATAATACGCCAACCAAAGTATTCCGTCACGATGAGCACGCATATATTCTTTGAACCATTCTTCAACATATTTTTCCCTCAAGCTATCATAAAGTATAGTCAAAAACGGGTACTGTGAAAAATCAGATTTTATTTCTTCACATTCTTCATAGGTAGCTAAAATTTCTTTGATAAGACACCGTACCGTGCGAGAGTTCTTAACTGACCTGTCCGCTTTATAACTCCATATTCTCATACGCTCCTCGAATCTTTCACAAAGCTCATTATCTTCAAAATAGTTAACCGTTGTCCCTTTCATTCTCCATCACCCTTTCTTTTTCAGGTTCCCTGACAACTTACGACCTTTTTCCAAACGCTCGTCCACTTCACGGATGCTTGGGTTCTCCGAAACACGCCTTTTCCATTCGACGTCCAATCGAACAGATGCAGTTTTTTTAGCGTTATCTTGTGCCTCTTTCTTTTCAAAAACAATCCGTTTAAATTTTCGGACATCAATGCAAATTGTATGGTCGTTATCATAAGAGGCGCTATCCATGATGGCACGGCAAACATCTTTAATTGGATTGTAAGTACTATATATGGCCTTAAATTTTTCATCGTTTTGGAAGCCAAGGCTCAAAATATAGAATAGTGCTTGAGTCGCATAATGGTAGCGGTTTTTGTTTTCTTGTTCCGGGTCAACGACCTGACCGGCCATAATCATGATGGCCTCTTTCTGCCGTTTTTGGTCGTTCAGCTTTCCTTTGCGTTCCTTCCACTCGACCCGCAGTTTTTTACGTTTTGCTTCTTCGGCTTCCAACTTTGCCCGCGTCTCATCCAGCTCATTATACACGCTTTCGCGTTCATTCAGGAAAGCCAAAATCGCGTCCTGCTCCGAAACCGCAACCGAATTTGTGGAATCATTTTTCCCCACCACATCTTTTTCACCAATTTTTTCATCATTTTCCATTTGCTATCTCTCCCCTCAAATGTATTTTCCAACAAAAACTTTCCTCACCCTGCAATTGCCCCGCAATCCGTCAGGGTATCCCGCCACCCCAACATGGCATCGAGCATCAGTATAGCGCAAAGCCCTGTTTTCCATCAAGGCCCAAGATTTTATCGTTTTTCATCGAAATTATCTTCCACCGTTTTGGCACACGACGCTATTTATCAGCGCAAGGCGCAAGCGTTTCATCAATGTGTTTTTATCAAAAACGGAAGAATTTTATAAAAAAACAGGCCTACGGGTATAATTGCGGTAGGGAGCGACCGCAGGAAATGCGGTACACTAATAGCAAAGACAGCCCCACACATCATAAGATGGGTGGGCGAGAATACGCACCACCAAAAGGGTGGTGCATATTCCGCCCGGACGGGACCTGTCAATTGCTCACAGAGCAATATATGATGTTGTTATCTAACAGACTGCGCCGAACCGTTGGTTATCGCCGTCCTACTACCACAAAACAATAAATAATACAACCGCAAACATGCAGGTGTATTATCGACAAAACTTTTATTGAAATAAAAAATTCCCAAAGAAAGGGGGGGGATTGCATGATACACTATCTCTCCAAAGCAAAGCACATCACATGCAGTGCGAAAGACGGCAAGCGGTTATCACCGGTCCGTTCTTTGGCATATGACAGCGGACTCGCTCTCCACGACAGGGAAAGGGATAAAGATTTCAGCCAAAAGCACAATGACGGGACGGAAATCATATCCACCGAAATTTGCAACTACCAAGATTGCAAATATACGGACAAATCCGTCCCTATCGAGAAAAGACTGTCCGACATAGCAAATGACTTATATGACCAAAACCGCAGTCTGAAAGAGCGGTTACTGGTCAAGTTCGTCTTTGCTTTACCTTCTGGACTGAATGATAAACAGCTCATTTTCCTCACACGAAAAATCGGGGAGATTTACTCGCAACAATTCAACCGTCCAATCATCTTGGCAATACACAAAAAGCGCAGAAACGGTGTCCTGAACTGCCATTGCCATATGTCTATTCCAGAACGGGCATTGGACAAAGACGACAACTGGAAACAGAAGAGAACCAAGATATACATGGACACCAATGGCAACCTAATCCGCGACAAGCAATACTATGACGCGGATACAGGTTGGGACATCCGCAGGCCCATTATCGACATGTCGCTCGTGCCAAGAGATAAGGCTGGAAAAATCAAAGAAGATGAAATCTATGCCCGTGACCCCGTAACAGGCAACTACCTCTACCAACAACGGGAAGCACGAAATCGGCGAAAATGGGATTGCAAAACGCACATGGGCAAATGGCTCGAAAACAATGATATCGTCCAAATGCACGATAACCTTGATTTTGCAATGAACGAGTTCTTTAGGGAAAACAATATTGACGACCGCGTTGTCCGAAGGGACAATGAAGCCACCAGCCTTGTGAAAAAAGCCGGTATCCGTTATGCAAAAATCGGTCCCAACGCTTCTGCAGTACATAAAAACAAAGTATTGCGAAACAATGCCCGATATAACGCATACGCTGATGCAATTGAGGAAGTCCTTATCAAAGAACGTGCACTCTCTGCGGAAGCGGAGTTTGCGGAAGACATGGACAGGCGGTCAACCCGCACCATCAACACCCTGCACGTGCAAGAAATGCAATTGCAGGAAAAGTTGACGAAGATGGAAACAGAAAACCCAATCCCCGCATATGTCAATAATGTACTCCGCCCCCAAAAAATTTTCACGAATGAAGCGGTTGACAGATATAACAATTACCTGTCCATGAAAAGAAAAATAGCCCAACCGCTTCTTGACAGCCTTGACCTTGGGGTACAGGCCACGCAGTCGGCAATCGCCGGAATAAACGGTAATGCCGATGCCACGGAACGGGACATGGCAAGAGCGAAGTTTTTGTCAAAGAACGTTTCCCTGATGATACGGTTGCGGGGCGCCGTGTACGGCATCGCCCAAACCGATTTCGGGAAAAAAGTCAGGAGCAACGCCACCAGAAAATGGAACCGCCTGTCCGTACGGGCAAGGTGTCATTATATAAAATCCCGTTGCGGGGACGAGGACGCGCTGATTTACCAGGAACACCACAAGCTCACGGGAAAAACCAGCGACGACGAAAAATCCGTACCCGAACCAATCCATGTCCCCGACATGGAAAAACTGGAAAAGCGATGCCTGGCCGTCGCCAATGCGTGGTCATCCACCGTACGGTCGGGGAACCACATCCCGCCGGCCGATATCGGGATTTTGTCGGAAATCCTTTCCGCCGAGGCGACCATCACCGAGACGATGCCGGAGGAAATCTTCGCCCTTCCCGACGGAAAAGAGTACGCATCGGCAACCGAGGCTAACCGCAGGGAATACGAGGCGGAACTCGCGGAAATCACCCAAAGGGAGGCCGAGGCGGAACGCATCCGTCTGGAAGAGGAACGACGCCGTCAGGAAGAAGCCGAACGGAAATGCCGGCTCGAAGAGCAACGCCGGCAGGAGCAAATCCTCGCCGAGCAAGAACGCATCCGCAAAGAAAGACTTGCGGAACAGGAGCGCATCCGCCGACAGGAACTTGCCGAGCGGAAACGTCGGGAAGAACAAAAACGCATCGCCGAGGCAAGGCTCGCCGAGCAGAAACGGCTTGAGGAAAAACGCCGTCAGGAAGAAGAGCTTGCCGAGAAGCGCCGTCTTGAGGAAGAGGCGGAACGGAAACGACTCGCCGAACGGGAACGCAAAAAAGCCGGGAACCGCCAACCCGTTCCCGGCAACGTCACGGCTCCCCCAAGACAACCGCAACGACAGGACGTCGCATCGGCCAAAGGGAAAACGGGCGGGACGGTCGCCCCCCGCTACACCAAGGCCGACTACTACGAGCTGTCGGACCGCGCAAACATCTTCAAGCTCTTCACCGTCATCGACACGGCGAGGAAAGCGCTGGCCGACGGCACGAAAACGTTCTCCAGCATTCTTGACGGCATAGAGTATTACACCAAGCATTCCAAACATTTCGACCGCGACCGCAAGGCCTACGGCATCGATTTCAGTCAGTACGAAAAAATCCAAACCGCCATGAAACAAATCTGGGTCATAGTCAAGGACCAGGAGTACGAACGCCCGGCCATGATTAACCAGAAACCGCAGAACTACCTGACGGTGGACCAATGCAAAACCGAGGAAAACCATCTCACTCAGCTGATGCAAAACGCACAGAAAGAAAAAGCAAGGCTTATGCCGGTTGTCATTGAAAAATCGGTTGCGGAATACATCAATCAGGAGAACAGCCGGCGCAGGAAGTATAACGCGCAACACGTCGGCGAAAAGGATTTCGTCCGCCAGCCCTCCATCGGATTCGACGAGGCCGGGAAGGAACTGCGGAAACTTTATGCGGAACGGACGGACATTTTCATCGCGGACGCCATCGGCCACCGCGTGGACATCGCCACGTTCACCAACCTGGTTTCCGAGGCCGACAGCCTGCAAACAGTCCTGGACGACAACTACATCTACCACACCCTTGAGGACAGGCAGAGGCGCCTACAGTCCAAGAAAGCACCTCCAAGGACGAACGACTTGGAACACACCCAAAGCAGATGACCGCAATATGCCTGTATGGACTTATACCCGTTCCCACGCTTGCCCCGCTTTTTGGCGCGATACATCTATCGTGTCGTCCGATGAAAACGCGATACGGGGCGTTTTAGAGCGTTGTTTTCCAATGAAGAACCGCCAAATTCCACTAAAAACGGGATTATCAGCCTTTTTGGCATAACACAACAAACAAAATTAGGGGTGTAGCAGCAACGCTGCTACACCCCTTGCTCCCCCCCCCCACCACCGATAACAAAACCCAAGTCCACGAAAAAGAAAATGCTCTGGTGGTGGTTGAATAGTACAGCGGTCAAATGGCTTTCACAAAACAAAGACCATTTCGAGGACAAAAACAATCTTGGGGTTCTCGTCCGTATGCGGCTTATGCCGCATACGGATTATTCCACCCTTTGTTACCGTCCTAATGACACAGCGACACGGGTCGATTTCCGCATCGCATATCTTCTCTTATCCATATCATTATCCCTTGTCTCGTTTGCGTATCCAAGCGTTCCAGGAAGGCACGGCTTTTCATCCTCCCGCATTTCCCTCATGTAATGATATTTGGGATTGTACTCGATGCGGACTTTCTGGCCAATGTACCCGTTTCGCGATTTTACGATGACCGCTTCAATGTAACGGGGAACCGACTTTTTGGCAACCTTTGGGTTAAACCCCTCCGTATCCATGCCCTGTAACTGCAGGGCAATCAGAACGTCACTACCGTACTCGATTTTCCCGCTTTCCTTGTAAGCGGACTCATCAGCCTCTTTCTGATAGCTTCCCCTGTTGTACGAGGATATCAGGAACAAAGGTATCCGCAAGTCCCTGCTCATCAGCTTCAATTCATCAATGTGCTTATCCACATTTTGCTTGTCCGTCATCCGCTCGTTGAATGGCGCAAGAAGCTGTAGGTAATCAATGATAACAACAGGATGTGTGTGCAGGACAGAGATATACTCCTCCACGATATCCCTTATTTCCGCGACACCCATGTTGCCATTGCCTTCGATAAAAAACAGGTGCTCCGCAAACTGTTTGTACCGTTTTCGCGCAACCCGTACGATTTCCATTTCGTCCGGCGTGTACGACCCATACCTGCCACCGTCAAGAATACCCAAATTCGTTTTACCGGCGCTCTCGTCCAATCCCTGGTCCTTACACTCAAGATACGTCAATCGGCTTATGCTACGGCTCATCATTTCCGTTTCGGACATTTCCAACGTAAAGTACAGTACATCGTGCCCGCCCATTGCGATTTGGTCCGACATCTGCAACAAGAATGCGGTCTTGCCGATGGATGTCGTTGCGCCGACCGTATACATCCACGGATACAGCCCTCCTCCAAGATATCTGTCCAATTGCGCGAACCCGGAGCTGACAGGCGGTTGGTTACGGTTCAATAATATTTCGTAATCCAAAATCGGCAGGTGGGCCAACGCTGACCTGTCTTGCAGGACATACGGCAACAGCGCTTCCCTTGAGTCCACGCTTTTCACTATGTTCCCAAACGTATCGCCGGACCGGGCAAAGAGATTAAGCGCGAAACAATTGTGAAAGCCTGCCCGCCTCAAGGCATATTCCACCCGACAGTTAGTCGCATGGTTCCGCCCAACGATAACATATGTTTTTCGCCGGTCCCTGACAACGGATTGTACTTCCGCAACCAAACGCCTTGTCCCCGCGGTAAAATCGACGGCGACAGATTCGGCGCCACAAGCGCTAATATCGTGCGCGTCCGCAATCGCATCCTCCACGATATACACTATGTTTTTGATTGAAGGCGGAGCAACGGTAACGGCATTGGAACCCGAAACAGGGGCAACGGCATTTTGCCCATAACTACTAATACCACCATTTTCATAACTAATTCCTTCGCAAACAACATAATTGTCCATTCCTTAATCTCCTTTCCCAAATACAAATAGTTTTTTTAATACTTGTCCTTTAAAGAAAAATGATACAAGCGCATGAAGTTAATCCTGATTGTCAGGCTAACCTACTAATTTACCGTTGCCCCACAATTCCGCGAAAACCAGGGGCGCGGGGAAGCCCGGCAATCGGCATTACACCATTGCTTCACGCAGGAACTTCGTTAATCCACCATACCCAATTCCACGCCGACAATCCCATTACACTTTGTCCTTTCTTTTTCATGGACTTCTATTTTTTTGTTTGATGAAAAAAGGTTGAGGGTTTGCCACTCCAAAGTGGCAAACCCGAAATCCTTTTCCGTATTAAACCGTATTAATACTTATCGTATTAATACTAGTATTAGCGTTTTGGAACACGCTTCAAACCCACGCCACAACTGGATTTACGAAAAATTAATGCTCCCCGCCAGTTCTCTTATTCTCGCTGAATGCTCCCCGTCAGTTCCGTTACGCTCTCATAAATGCTCCCCGCCAGTTCCCTAATTTTTGCCGAATGCTACCTGTCAGTTCCGTTACGAAACTTCACATAAATTCTGACGCGCCATCGGAGTTTTAGATTTGGAAGCAGAAACGGTTTTGGAAGTCGCAAGAGCTTTCATTCTTTTTTCTTCAGGATAATCCATCATTCCGTATACGACCTTACATTCCCTAAACATCTTGTACCGTATTCCCTTTAACGCTTCTCGTGCTAACACTTCACCATCGAATTCCATATGCCAGTCAGATAAAACACCATATTCTACCAATATATCTAGAGTGCGGACGAAGGGGGTAATAATTCTCTTCTGCAGTTGCCTCGTCCCATGCTCTAACTTATCCTGCAACTTATCATAACTAGGTATATCCTGCGTACTCAACAATAGCGCAGGAACAGCAAGCTTACCACAACTCTCCTTGCCAAAATTCATATTATATGTCACCGCGAGCTTAACAGCAAAAGCATTAGCACTTGGATAACGGCGTAATGGAATTCTTCGCAGGTTACGCGGATACCACATAATGTACAGTTTGGGCAGGAGTGTCGCAAAGTCGTCAGCAAGCGTTACCGTTACTTCCCCCCGCTTCAATGAAACACATCTGTTGGGCTTGTAATAAACGAAGCCCTGAAGAATGTTACTGCTATGCTGTTCTATCTTGCCTCGAAGATTATCCTCCCATTGAATAATCATTAACTGCATAGCGGTTGATGACTTTATTATCATCTTTCTGGCCTGCTTCGTAGTTAGATTAAATTCTTTCGCCACTTCTGAAACCTGAAACTTTATCTTCTTGTGTGCTAGCGCCTCATCATCAGAGCACCCATGCCGAATTGACCGAGTAAACTTTTCAATATAGAACATCATAAGTTGCTGTGTCCGCCCAGTAACAGCAATGTAAGACGGACGGAAAAAAAACTGCGTATCATTATAGCGAATTTCATAGTACCCGTCATCGTCTATTTTTGAATTAATATCTTTGCCTTTCATTAATTGTGGAGTTAAATATGCAAATGCATTAATATGATTGTTTTGATAAACCGGCACATACGGTTCCAATGTTGGTAATTCTTTCATTTTACACTCTCCTTTGTGTTTTAGATTTTAGTTATTTTTGAATTGCAACATCCATTCCAACGCCCGCATTCGGTCGGGCGCTGGGTGGGTACTGCTACCAGTTTTTTTCGTATTGCTAATACACTATTCATCAGATGAGAAATTGCTACAATATCCAAACCAAAAATTTCCGTACTCCTCGGTAGACAAAGAGTGCGGGATTTCTTTGACTCCCTCAAGTATACTTGCAAGCTCCGTTGATTTTTGGATAGTGGATGCTCCACTCATGTGAAACAACCTAAACATGTGTGACATATTTGTAAGCGTCGAAGATTTCATATTTAAAATAAGATTGTGGAAATTGTACCCACATCTGCGTTTGTCCATAGTCTTTTTCATCAGACCAAAGGCTTTGCCCAATTTATAGCCGATAGAGTTATTAAAAACATTATTATTCTTAACATTTTTATTCATTGAAAATGCTCCTTTTCTTTATAATATAAATTATTTACAGTGATTATCGAACCATCAACCTTACCGAGCCCTCATATTTTGCCACCAACTCCTTTTCATGTAAGCCTTCTCTTTTGTTTTACAAGGAACTACAACACACAATTATTTAGTTTCTTTTGAATTGCAACATCCATTCCAACGCCCGCATTCGGTCGGGCGCTGGGTGGGTACTGCTACCAAGTTTTTCGTATTGCCAAGACACTATTCAGCAGACGAGAAATTGCTGTAATACCCAAGCCAGAAATGGCCGTACTCCTCGGTAGACAAAGAGTGCGGGATTTCTTTGACCCCCTCAAATATCATTGCAAGTTCAATTGTTTTTTTGAAAGTGCATGCGTCACTTGTTTCAAACAACATTAACATGTGTAACATGTTTATAAGGGTAGAATTCTTCATGTTAAAAAGCAGATTACCGTAATCATGCTTAAATCCGCGTTTATCCAAAGTCTTTTGCATCAGGCCAAAAATTTTGCCCAGGTTATAAGCATTAGTATTATTAGAAACAACATTATTTACATCGTTAGTGTTCATTTAAAAATTCTCCTTTTTCTTACAATTTAAAACTTTTAACGGCGATTACCGTACTATCAAAACCTACAGTGCCCTCATATTTGCCACCAACTCCTTTTTATTAACAACCTGCACAAGGCAATCACTGCCCCGTCTTGTCATCATCCGCAAACAGGTCATCGTCCATCGTATCCACTATGTTTCGCTCCAACTCCGGCACGACGTGCGAATACACCTTCAAGGTAAACGCAACACTGCTGTGCCCCAGCCGTCTGGACAACGTCTTGTAGTCCATGTGCTTCTCGCAGAGCTGGTATGTCGCATGGGAATGGCGCAGGCTGTGTATCACCGTGGTGTCCGGCAACCCCGCCACCTTTACCATCCGGTCGAAATAACGGGCACGGAAGTTGTTCGCATTGACGGGCCGGCCGGCACATCCCGTGAACACCAAATCCAAATCGTTTTTGTAGAAATCGCCCATCTCTTCCGCATATCGCCGTTGGTAATCCAACCATCCCCGCAACCGTCGCATTGTCTTGGGGCTGACGCTAATGGTGCGCACGGAATATTTGGTCTTGGGGCTGACCAGCTTGCCGTTCTGCAAATTTTTTTTGACGGAAACCGTGTTGTTCTTAAAGTCGATGCACCTTGGGGTCAACCCAAAAATCTCGCCGATGCGCATGCCCGTCGACAATGCCAAAGCTATGACGACCGACGCCTGTTCTAACAGGTAAAGCGTGCCAATGTCCTGCCGGCATTTAAGGTCCGCGCGATGACGGACCAAATCCAAAGTGTCCTGCCGATACGCATAGCTGTCCGCAACACGTATCAGGCGTCTCATCTCATCCAAAGTCAGGAAAGTGATTTCCACGTTTTCATTGTCACGGGGCTTCATCGGCCGGACTTTCCGTGCAGGGTTCTCACTCATGAGCTTTTCCCGGATTGCCTCGTCAAAACAGGATATCAGGGCGGACCGTACCGCCATTACCGTTGTCGTGGACAATGCGCGGTTGGGCTTCTGCTTGGCCCCGTGCGCCCTCAGCTTACGGAAGAATTCCCGCAAATCCTCATGCCCAAGCTTGACGAGTTTCAGGTCCCGCAAGCTGTCGGGCAGGTAACGCAACATATATGTATAGTAGTCCAACGTGGACTTCTTGACCGTATCCGGCAGAACCTTGTCCCGCCAATAGTCGCACCATTGCCCTACGGTCACGGCGTTGGGCCTAATCCCGTCCGCCTCCTCCCGCATCCCGTCGACGACCGCCTGCAGTTCTTTGCGGGTACGGGCCTGCTTCGAGTTCCGTCTCATCTTGCCGTCCAACCCGCGGACATAGTACTGGTACACCCAATACTCGCCACGGTCGCGCTTCCGGCATTTGCCTTTGGGGTCGTTCCTAATTTCGCAGTCCCCATATCGCTTGCAATTTTCGCATTTTGTCGGTAAAATATGTATGTAAGTCCCCTCGCCGTTGGCTCTCCGTGACATTGTCGATTATCTCCTTGTTACACTGCCTCGCATTTGGATGGTTTCTCCAGATAGCAGGGTTGGTCAAGAAACCCCCGCACCCAATCATTGGGGATGAGGATACGGCTCTGGATACGGCGGGTAGGGATTGCGCCCGTGTGTATCATCCGGTAAATGGTGCCCCTTGACACGGCGCCGTCCAGTTCAGCCAACAATTCCTTCACGGACCAATAACGTTTTTCTTTCTTCTCCATCGTCCTTCTCCTTTTCATACCGATTTCCCACACTCCATTATGTTGGAATGTTCCACTAATTGTATTATAGTTCCAACATATTGGAAAGTCAATACCGTTCACAAAGTTTTTACAATTTCAACAGTCTCGTCAATTTTATGGTGTTCAAATCATGGATTTAAAAATACTACAGAACCGCTTACGTACCATCAGGACGGCATACCAACTCCCCATCAACGAAGCGCCTTGGATATGCAAGGTCAGCAAGTCCACCATCAGCAATTGGGAGACAGGCCTTCGTCTGCCTACCATAGACGGCCTGTACGACATCACGGTCGCGTACGGCATATCCGTGGACTGGCTTTGCGACCTGTCGCCGACGCCGTACACCGAAACCACCGTGGCGCGCGCGGAAGAGGCTTTCCCCGTCACCACGGAAACGCTTCTGGACGCGATAGCCGGCGCACCCGTGAACGGTTTGCCCGACATCGGCCGGTACAACGACATCGCCCACAGATATCCCGATGACGATTTCCGCACCCGACTGCCGTTGAAACTGCGGGCGGACATCACCGTGCTGACGCACGTCATCGACGAAATCACCGTACGCACCGAACCGCCGGCATCCCGTGCGGTAATGAAGAGGTTCGCCCTCACGGAGTCGCAGGCCAGACGCATGGCGATATACCGTACCGCCCTGTACAATGCCCTTGTGAAGCAGGAAACGTTCTTCGATTTATAGCGCAAAAAAAGCCCGTACCGATACGCGAAGTACCGATACGGGCTTTTCGTTCCCTTCCGGACCAATAGCTATGCTTTAGCTATGTTTTTGAAAACCGCCGAAAAACAAAACAACCATGCAAGTCCTCAAACCCGCATGGTTGACATGTTTTCTTGGTGGAGACGAGGGGGATTGAACCCCTGACCTCTTGAATGCCATTCAAGCGCTCTCCCAGCTGAGCTACGCCCCCAAAAGCTTTACAAGCGATATTATACGGAAAAAAGGGTGCTTTGTCAATAGCTTTCTCACCAAATCGAGGGT
>JAEEGH010007358.1_pt1 | contig 26559 bp, 30 predicted proteins | sample 9134181 | NCBI WGS metagenome assembly JAEEGH01 (sample SAMN16246544, study PRJNA631951) | gut metagenome | biome: gut microbiome; feature: rumen; material: DP-attached | host: Bos | place: Iran: Karaj | collected 2018-10 | reverse complement strand
TGCCTGGCGATAACGTAGAGATGACAATCGAGCTCATCCACCCAATCGCTATGGAGCAGGGTCTTACATTCGCTATCCGTGAGGGTGGTAGAACAGTAGGTTCTGGTCGTGTTGCTACAATCATCGAATAATTTCGAGCGAACAGCCCAACCCAAATTATAAAAATATGCCCTTCGAGGATTTCCTCGGAGGGCTTTTTTATATCCAAAAATATAACGGCAAAATAAAACGAGATTACTTTAGCATATAATGATGTTATATGTTGCCGAATATGATATAATATTACCATGATTATATGTTGGAAAGGGCGTAAGTATGGGATATATTGATGTAAGTGCTGCGGCAAAAAAGTGGAATATCTCTGAACGAAGTGTAAGAAATTATTGCCAGAATGGAAGAGTCCCTGGCGCTGTACAGGATAAATCTGCATGGTTAATCCCAGATGATGCTCAAAAGCCTGCTAGAAAACAGCGTAGTGGGAAGATTCCAACTGATGTATTATCTCGTTTGAAGATGGAGAAAGACTCGGGTATTAATGGCGGATTGTATCATAAGATTCAAATAGATATGACATACAATTCAAACCATATAGAGGGCAGTAGGCTTACTCATGATCAAACCAGATATATATTTGAGACTAATACCATAGGTGTTGAAGAGAGTTCGGTTAATGTTGATGATATTGTAGAGACTGTTAACCACTTTAGATGTATAGATTTATTAATAGACCAAGCGAATTATAAGCTTAGCGAAGCATTTATAAAGCAGCTACATTTTGTTCTAAAAACAGGAACTTCTGATAGTAGGAAAAATTGGTTTAACGTAGGTGATTATAAAAGACTTGAAAATGAAGTTGGTGGGATGCCTACCACGCTTCCTACGAAAGTACCAGGAGAAATTAAAGCACTCTTGAAGGACTATAATTCGATAAATACAAAGAACCTTGATAATATAATTGATTTTCATTATAGATTTGAAAAAATACATCCATTCCAAGATGGAAATGGTCGTGTAGGTAGGCTTATTATGTTTAAGGAATGCCTAAGAAATGATATCACCCCCTTTATTGTTTATGACGATTTGAAGGAGTTCTATTATAGAGGACTAAAGGAATGGAATCATGAAAAAGGCTATCTAAGGGATACCATTTTGACATGCCAGGATAGATTTAAAGTATATCTCGACTATTATGGAATCCAGTATAATGATTGATGCTAGACAAAAAAGTACGGTGATATTTATATAAGATAAATGAGAGGTTATAGCCGTGAGAAGAGTCGATTATAATAAACTAAAAATAAAAGCAAGAGATTCAATTTATTTATATCATTATACAACTAAGGAAGCTGCTGAACTTATTAAGAATAATCAATCATTGAGATTAACTAATCTTGGTAATGCTAGGATTAATGATGAAGTTGAGGGGAGACGTATAAAATCTATTTGGAAAGATAAAGTTTATGTTGTTTGCTTCACAAACACTTTATCCAACCAGGAATACTTCAAAAAGATGTATGGGGCTGAGTGTTTAGTCCGTATAAAATTGGATACCCTTATGTTAAATCGTTTATTTTATGATTCAGAATGCGTACAGAGAATTGACTTTGTAAATCGATCTGATATCAATTATAAGAATAGTATTGATGAAAGTGAACGTTATTCTTTACAAGCGGATCGGAGTTTATAACCCCCGATCCGCTTGAAGCGGCAAATATTGAATATATTTATATATCATTAAATAAAGTTGAATATGATATTAAAGCAATCTGAATTTGCGAACGAACGAGCGTCATACTTCTATTATTTAGGAGATAAAATGAAAAAATCAATTACGAATATTAATTGAACAGCCCAACCCAATTATAAAATTATGTCTTTCGAGGATTTCATCGGAGGGCTTTTTTATTTGACGAAATAAGGTGTTGATTGTAATATTTTATATACAAAGAGTGCTAACAATAGACGGTTAGTCATATAACAAAAAAACGATTGAAGATAACCACTCAGTTTCCTAGGCTTGGCGGTTTTTGTGTCTTGGTAGAATATTTGTATGTCAACGGGAGAACTAGATATGGCTGGTACAATAATTTATTTAGCAATATCATTTTTTGTTTCGCTGATATTTATTATATTGGGGATTCAGCAGTACAAGAGTAAAAAGCCAGTATCAATTAACACTGGAGAAAAACCACCAAGTGAAGATGAATTAACTAGTGTCACAGAATGGAATCATAGGCATGGAAGAAACTTTATTTTATATGGCTGCATGCTTTTTATTTCACTGTTTATGTTTGGTGTTTTTATAAATCAAGATAGTAGTGGTGTGCTTCAAGTCGTTTTGTTTTTGATAGTGATATTTGCAGAGGTAGCTTGGCTAGAGATTGAACATATCATTATGAAAAAGAAAATGATAAAGAAATAATACTTAAGTAGTGAATAATAAGAATCGATATAAAATATAAGCTGATATTGATTAGGGAAAGCATTTGTAATTAACGGAATAATCTGTTTTACAAATGCTTTTTTTATTATCTTAAATTAGCTATGATAAAAGAAAAAGGAGAGCAATTATGAAGCTTAGAAATATTCTGATTGTAGTTAAAGATATAGAAAAATCCAAGAAGTTCTATCATGACTTGTTTGGGCTTGATATGATTTTAGATAATGATGGCAATATGATACTTACCGAAGGGCTTGTTTTACAGGATGAGGCTATCTGGAAGAAGTTTTTAGACAAAGATATTAAGTATGAGAGTAATGCTTCTGAGTTGTATTTTGAGGAGCGTAACATAGAGGACTTTGTGGAAAAGCTAGATAGACTTTATCCTGATATAAAATATGTAAACAGATTGATGACACATTCGTGGGGACAAAAAGTAGTTAGATTTTACGATTTAGATGGTAATCTAATTGAAGTGGGCACCCCTATGGGATAAATAAGGCTGCAATGGATTTAGACTAGATAATTTATAGATAATAAGGTGTGGTTATATTCGCCGTATATAAATACATATTGACATAATACTGTGGATTATTTATACTACCAACTAAATAATTAAGAAGGAAAAACAAATGGTTAGATTCTATCTCACAATTAATCACACAAATAATGCCAATCCCGTGAATAATAATCAGGGGATTAGTTTTGATGTGATTGATGAGAGACATGGTTGAATTATATTTATTATATTAATCTGGTACATAAAGCCTCATCAAATCATTAGTGATTTTGATGGGGCTTTTATTATATATAAATCAGGAGGATATTTATGGAACTAATTAGAGTACAGGATTCAGACTACAAAAAAACATACGACTTGCTAATGACTTTTGACAACGATGAGAATGGCTTTATTAATCCTGTTTATGGATACGATTACGAGCAATTCCTTGAATGGATTGAAATGAAAAAAGATTGGTCCCTAGGTAAGAATCTTCCTGAAGGATTTGTGCCAGATACGACATTTGTATTGGAGGATGAAAGTGAGTATGTGGCAATTTTTAATTTGAGACATTGCCTAAATGATTTTCTTAGAAACGGACCTGGCCATATAGGTTATGGTGTAGGTAAGGCGTATAGAGGAAGAGGATATGCTACAAAGGGGCTGAAATTAACGCTTGTTGAGGCGAGAAAGAGAAACATCCATGAGGCATATCTTTCTGTAAACAAAGACAACACACCTAGTTTGAAAACGCAGCTTAACAATGGAGCATACATTCACCATGAGGACGAAGAGAAATATTACACAAGAATAAACCTAATAGATGATAAGGCCTTTAGGCAGGATATTGTAAAGGATTTTTACACCGCATACGATGAGAATGACAGATTGGAAAAGTCGGTTCATGGAAAGCTTGAATTTGTAATTACAATGCACTACATCCACAAATATTTAAAGCCAGCAGATAAAATCCTAGAAGTAGGAGCAGGAACAGGCAGGTATTCCATTGCGCTTGCGAAAGAAGGTCATGAAGTTACTGCGGTTGAACTAGTTGAAAAGAATATTGATATTCTAAGAGAAAGTAGCGAAGATATTTCAAACCTCACGGCAATACAAGGGGATGCCACAGATTTAAGTGAATTAAAGGATGATACATTTGATATTACTCTAGTCTTTGGTCCAATGTATCATCTGTATGAAGATGCTGATGTTCAAAGGGCTATTGATGAGGCAATCAGAGTAACAAAGCCAGGTGGAACTATATTATTTGCCTTTATCTCAATATATGCCATATTGTATTCAAACTATTTCTATGGTAATTGGGACAAAGCAGAGAAAATAAACTTCGCTGAAGACTATAAAATAAAGCATTTAAAGGAACAGCTTTTTACGGGATATGATATAGTGGAGTTTGAAGATTTGTTCAAAGAAAAAGCTGTTGATTGGATTACTACTGCTGGTACAGACGCATTACTTGAACCAATTGAGCATCGTGTTGATTTCAGCTTAGATGGAGAAAACTTTGATAAATTCGTTAAATGGTATTTGCACATTGCGGAAAAACGTGAGCTTCTAGGTGCAACAAATCATTTACTATACATATGCAGAAAGAGATAACATGAAAGCTTATTATCATTTGCCAGGGCTATTTGAATTCTATGAGTTTTATAGGGCCCTATTGCCATTGTACAAAAAACATAGGGAGTATTTTTACGATTGGTGTGAAATCGGTTCAATCTACGGAGCGCCTGCAGACTGTTTGTGGGGCGGTGGTAGAGTTGGATTTGGAGATGAACAGGCTACAGATGTAATTAAATTACTAAAAGAATATGGTATATCTGCTAGGCTTACATTTAGCAATTCACTTATACAAGAAAAACATCTAGGAGATAAGAGATGTAACCGATTATGCGAGTTATTCCAGAATACTGGCGGCACCCAAAACGGTGTAATAATATATTCGGATTTACTTCTTGAGTACATTAAGAAGAATTATCCTAACTTTTACTTTGTATCATCCACAACGAAGGTACTTACAGAGTTCGAAGATCTAAAGAAGGAATTAAACAGGGATGAATTTAAATATGTTGTACCGGACTTTCGTTTGAACAAAGCCTTTGATAAATTGGGTGAGTTATCCACAATTGAAAAAGATAAGGTTGAGTTCTTGTGCAATGAGTGCTGCTCATTTGCTTGTATGGAACGAAAAGAATGCTATGAGAATGTTAGTCGAAAAAGCCTAGGAGAAGCTTGTGAAGACCATATTTGCCAATCGTCTCAGGCAAAGGTAGGCTATCGATTTTCTGATGCAATGAAGAATCCTGGATTTATAAGCGTAGAAGACATTGTAAATACTTATATGCCTTTTGGTTTTTCAAACTTTAAAATCGAAGGACGAAGCCTTGGCAGCGCAATAGTTTTAGAATTTATACTGCACTATATGACAAAGCCAGAGTATCAACTTAAAGTCAGAGAAGAAATATATCTTGATAGCATGCTGGATTTGTTTTGATATTCCAAATTGGAATATTTAATATGGATATTTGAATAAACTATCATCCTGAATCCTCTAAACAAACCACAAATTGCTGATATAATTATTATGTCGTTTTGTGATATTCCAAAACGGAAATATTGTTTTAGAGGAGGATAATGATTATGGCTTGTTTTACAGTGCCAGCTGGAGAAGCTATCGTAACAACTATTGTTAAAAAGACAATGGACAAAAAGGGTATTAATAAAAAAGAAAGTGAGTCTGCTATTCCAATGAGTAGAAAGCTTAAATGGCTCTCAAATCTTTTATGGGGCGGTTCTGCATTACTTGCATTTGAGCATGTATGGCATGGAGAGGTTCAGCCATTCTTCCCATTTTTAACAGCAATGTCAAATCCTGATGATGCTGCTGAAATGTTCCACGAGATTGCAACTGTAGGCGTTTCAATGGCAGTTCTCGTAACAGCCATTTGGATTGGAATTTGTGTTACAGCTGATATGATTGTCAGAAGACCATTTGATAATAAATCAAAGGCAATATAAGGAGGCTGCTATGACACTTTTAATTACAGTAATTGCAGCTGTTATTTCAACAGTTATTTGGTACAACAGAAAGAATGATGATATGCAGCTTCACGTGCTTATGTTTATGTTCTGGGGCGCTTCTATAATGTGGTTTGTAGATGCTATCTTTGAATATGCAGAGCTTAGAGCAGAATATTTTACACCAGCATTAGAAGATATGATAAATGACACATTCTTAGGCTTTTCAGTAGTTGCATTAGCACTTGTAATTTGGATTTTATATGTACTTATCAAGGATCCAAAGGGTGTTGTTAGAAAGACATTATCTAGCAATTAGTCCTAATTAATAATAAGTTCTAGAATTATCTAGCCTCATCAAATTTCAATGGAATTTGATGGGGCTTTTTGAGTATAATATAATACAATTGATAATAATTCCTGAGGAATAAGAGGATAAAACAATGAAGAACAATGATAAAACAAATGTAATGCGTGTGCTTGATTCTAAAAAGATAAAATATGAAAGTCATTCTTATGAGGCTGACGCCACACTTACTGGCGAGCAGATAGCAGGCATCCTTGGGGAAGAGGCTGATAAGGTTTTTAAAACACTTGTAACCCAAGGAAAAACTGGAACATATTATGTTTTTGTCGTTCCAGTTAAAGAAGAACTTGATTTAAAGAAGGCTGCCAAGGCGGCTGGAGAAAAATCCATTGCTATGATTAAGCAAAAGGAGTTACTTGGCCTTACTGGATATGTACATGGCGGCTGCTCACCTATTGGCATGAAAAAGCAGTTTACAACATTTATACATGAAACAGCAGAAAGCCATGACAAGGTATTTGTCAGTGCTGGAAAAGTAGGCTTTCAAATTGAGCTGGCGCCAGGTGATTTAATCAAAGTGGCAAATTGCAAGGTGGCAGACATAATATAATTCAGGCAGAGGGACAAATGGAAAATAAAGAACTACAAGATTTATATCAAAATATGCTTCAAATTCATGGCAAAGTTGATAACATATTTCAAACAGTTGAGGTGCCATCAATGCTTAGAAATGAGTATAATAACAAGGTTTCTCAATACGAGAATATGTTTGAATCTGTTGAGACCATGAAATCAATTGCCAAGACTGAGGAAGCCAAGGATAGTTTGGTAAATCAACAGATTGAAATTCTAAAAGTCAGAATAAAATGCGAGGTAGCACTGGCAGAAAAAGCTAACGCATTAAAAAAATAGAATTATTAGAGTGGTTAAAGGAGGAGTCTAATGAACGAAAATATTTACAAGCGAAATGAACTTTTGGCCCAAAAGGTAATCAAGGGATTAGAGTCGAGAAACATGAAGGGTTATTATGCTGCCGATAAAGAAGAGGCACTTAAAATAGCTTTAGAATTAGTTCCTGAGAATTCAACTGTTACAATGGGTGGTGCTATGTCTGCTAGAGAGATTGGGCTGGTGGATGCAATAAAAAATGGAAATTATCATTTTATTGAAAGAGAAGGAGCATCTACTGCAGAAGAGAAGCGCAAAGCTACGCTTGAAGGATATGATGCAGATTATTTCTTGTCTAGCGCAAATGCCATAACAGAAGATGGGGTAATGGTAAATATTGATGGAAATTCCAATAGAGTTTCATTTATTGCTTTTGGCCCTAAGCATGTAATATGTATAGTTGGAATGAACAAGGTTTGCCCAGATGTAGACGCTGCTATGAAGCGCGCAAGAAATGTGGCAGCTCCAATTAATGCTCAGCGCTTTGGGTTAAATACACCATGTGCAAAAACTGGCTCTTGTATGAACTGCAAGTCTCCAGATACTATTTGTTGCCAGTTTTTAATTACACGTTATTCACGTCATGCCGATAGAATACATGTGATTTTGGTAAATGATACATTAGGATTTTAGATATATTTAAATAATTAATTAAAAATTAGAATGTTTTAAGGCTTCCGAAGGTTATCGGGAGCCTTTTGATTATAAAGTTGATTAGTGATAAAGCTTTTAGTAGCATCTATATTGGTTTATATAGATTTTTTTGGAAAACTATGTAATATCCTCAATAATTTTACGGCATTATAAGTGTAAGGCGCTTACAAATAAGACCAAAGGGGGAAGAAATGAAAGACCAGGAAATAATTGAAATGTATTTCAAAAGAAATGAAAGAGCAATAGAAGAGACCGATTATAAATACGGAAATTATTTGGAGTCAATTGCCGTAAATATCCTAAATGACCGACAAGACACTGAGGAGTGCATAAATGATACTTATTTAAAAACATGGGATAGAATACCACCTACAAGACCTAGAATGCTAAAAGCCTTCTTGGCAAAAATTACTAGAGAACTTGCATTTGATAGATATAGAGCTTCTCGAAGTAAAAAGCGTGGTAGTGGCACTATACATGAAGTTTTAGATGAACTTGAGGAATGCATACCAGCAACAAATGGTGTTGAGCAATCAATTTTAGAGAGCGAGCTACAAGGGATAATAGCAGACTTTGTCAAGGGTCTGCCAGAAAAGGAAGCTTATATTTTCCTAAGCAGATACTTCTACGTAGAAGATATTGCAACCATATCAAAGAAATTCGACATAACTAAAAACAATGTTTCAGTGACACTTAGTAGGTTGAGAGCGAAGCTACAAGTTCGTTTGATGAAGGAGGGGTATTTGGTATCATGAAAAAAGAAAATCTATTTTTAGCTTTTAATGGTGTGGATGATATTTTGATTGCTAATTGCGCCAAATATCAGTCTAACAATAAAATAATAAAATTTAATAAAAAGTTTTCAATGGCTGCTTGTATATGTCTTATACTTTTGACAACCATAACAGCAACTGCTGCTATTCATCATTTCTGGGGGCGAGGTCTGAGTAGCTATTTTAATGCCTCTGATGAGCAACAACAGACGCTTACAGATCAGGGTCAGGCAATTGTATTCTCTGAAGAAGAGGACTACTCAAGTTATGCCATAACAGACAGTGGAATAACATTAACTCCTGTTGCTATAGTGGCTGATGATAACAAGATTAATCTTACAATAAAGTATTCTGGTGCAGATGTAGGAGAAGGATGCGAACCGAATATTCAAATTGATGATATATACATACAAGGTTATGAGGGCGATACACTAGGCATTGGTATGGGAATCAGGGATGATGAATTCATGTTTACGATTGATGGAACAGATGCTATTGATTCAAGCATGACTCTAACTGGTAAAATGTTGCATTTAGAATTAAGTGATTTTAGCATCGTAAATAGTGATTTCTCAGAGGATATTATAGGCGGTAAATGGACATTTGATTTACCTATTCCTGAGGTAAGTAATGCAATTGAGATTGAATTAAATCAACAATTACCTGAGCTTGAATGTGAAGTAGCTACTATTAAGATAAGTCCAATTTCAGCAGAGATACGCTATAACATAACTGAAGAAGTTAAAGATAAATGGTTCGAAATTCCACTTGGACAACAAAGTGTACCATATATTTCAAGCTTAACTCTAGAGGATGGGACAGTTATCGATTGTGAAGATTTCGATAATTTACATGATATTGATGGGCTAAATAACAATGCACTATATTCTGTAGAATTTAACAATATAATTGATCCAAATTCCGTTAAATCAGTCGAGCTAAAGGATATTAATGGAAATACGGCTACAATAGATTTGCACAATTTTTAGCCTCAAAATTATATAGATTGATGATTAAATTTAGATATGATATGTCGATACATAAGTGTAAACATTTATAAAGGCTAAGGATGGCGTCTATTTCAATGGAATGAAGTTGAGATAGACGCTTTTATTTTAATCAAGATCTAGGAGGATGCGATGAGTTCAATAAACAATTCTTATGAATATTATCAGTCGAATCAAGGTTTATTATCTATGCTCAATAAAAGTAAGAGTGGTAATCCTCTAATTAATCAGCTGATTGCTAATAATGAGATGGAATACCAGCAAAAAATGGAAAAATATGGTCTTGGAACGGGAAACACCAATAATAAATATAAGAATGTTGAAACATCAGCAAATAATTTGGAAGATGCTTTGGTGAACCTTGGCAAAGATGAGCTGTATACATCTGAAAGTGGCAAAGAATACGACAATACACAACTAATAAAAACAATTAATAATTACGTTACCGCATACAACAGTACTATTACATCCCTTGTAAATTGTGGCGGCTCACTTAAAAATATTTTCAGCACAGAGCTTAATGAGGCATTCAAGAATAAGACTGAGGCATTTAGTAATATTGGAATTACAATGTCAAAGGATGGAAAGCTTTCAGTGGACCAGGAAAAGCTAAAGGCTGCTAATCCATCAGATGTAAAAAGCATATTCAATACAGAATCAGATTATTATAAATCTATAATGAGCAGCACTAGCTCTATGGATGCTATTATTAATAAAGCGTTGGCTATGAAATCTGGAACATATAATTCTAGCGGTTTAATTAACAGAGTATTATAGAGTAAATTAAGGCATTCTACATTAGGTAGAGTGCTTTTTTATTGGGATAATCATATCTAATGGGGTAGTTAGTATTCGAAATGGAATTATATTAAAACATAAGTAGATATATATAAAGATAGAAAGTAAAAATGAAAGGGCTTTCCTAATCAACTAGGAAAGCCCTTGGTTTATGCAGAAACTTCTTCATCCTCTGAAAGGATTTCATTTTCGTTCAATTCTAACTCGTGTAATGTCTGGATATCCTCAATGGCAGAAAGCATAGGCTTAACATCCTTGCCAAGGATTTTTCTTTGAACATAATTATGAGTAATTTTCATAACAGTTCCAGAAAGAGCAACAACACCGATAAGGTTTGGAATTGCCATCATTCCGTTAAATGTATCAGACAAATCCCATGCGAGAGATAAATCCATTGTTGCACCAACAACGATAAATAAAACAAATATTATCTGGTAGAACTTAATTCTTTTTCTACCGAAGAGATACTCAAATGCTTTACTTCCGTATTGGCTCCAACCAAGAACAGTAGAAAAGGCAAACAGTAGAATTGCCACTGCAATAAATGCAGAACCGAACTTACCAAATACAGTAGAAAATGCCTCAGCTACAAGAGCTGTAGAAACCTGCTCTGAAAGAACTTCTCCAGTATTTAAATCAACTAAACCGCTTGAAAGAACAGCAAAAGCAGTGATAGAACAAACAATGATAGTATCAGCAAATACCTCGAATATACCCCACATACCCTGAACAACAGGCTCTCTAACATTTGAGCTAGAGTGAACCATTACTGAGGAACCAAGACCGGCTTCATTGGAGAAAACACCACGCTTCATACCCCATTGAACCGCCATGGCAACACCGCTACCAACGATACCACCGCCTACTGCTTGTAATCCAAAGGCACCCTTGATAATTGAAGTGAATACAGCTCCTGCCTGATCAATATGAACGAAGCAAACAATAAGTGCACAAATCAAATAGATTACAGCCATAAAAGGTACAAGCTTTTCAGTAACTGATGCGATTCTTTTTAGACCGCCTACGATTACAAGGCTTGCAAGAATCATTAGGAAAATACCAGTAACGACAAAAGGAATTCCAAATGCTGAATTAATATTTACAGCAATTGAGTTAATCTGACCCATATTGCCAATTCCAAATGAAGCAATAATGCAAAATACACTAAAAAGGAAAGCTAGAGCAGGACCCAGCTTGCGACAGCCCTTTTTAGAGCCAAGACCATCATGAAGATAGTACATGGCACCACCACACCATTCATTTCTCTCGTTACGTCGTCTGTAGTAGATACCCAGGACATTTTCTGAAAAATTTGTCATCATTCCAAAGAAAGCTACAATCCACATCCAGAAAATAGCTCCCGGACCACCTGATGCAATAGCAGCAGCAACACCAGCGATGTTTCCTGTTCCAATAGTTGCAGCAAGAGCAGTGCAAAGACTCTGGAATTGAGAAATCTGTGTATCTTCTTTATCAGTATGGGCAGTAACATGTGAGTCCTTGAAGATACCGCCAATTGTATTTTTTAACCAATGTCTGATGTGGGTGATTTGAAAAAATCTTGTGAGGCAGGTCATTAAGATACCTGTACCAACCAAGAGAATCAACATAGGTAACCCCCACACGAAACCGTTTACCATGCCGTTGATTTTTTCAACATTAGCTAGAAAGCTTTCCATAAAATATCCTCCAATATTTGTGTAGATATTAAAAAAGGCGTACATGTATTATTGCATGTAACACCTTCGTTGCGATTATTGACAGTTTAGCACAGTAAAGCGGAAAAGTCTATATTAAATTAATGTAAATAGGTTGAAACAAGCCAAGTTTACTAATATACTACTTTTATGAAATTGTGTGGGGCAAGGCGACTTGCCCCTTATTTTACGTATAGGAAGAATAATGACAGAGCAGAACTTTTTAGAAATATATGGCAAAAAGCTAAGTGAACAACAGCTTGATGCAGTAAAGCAAGTGGACGGACCAGTGTTGTTGCTTGCAGTGCCAGGCAGTGGTAAAACTACGGTTTTGGTGAATCGTTTAGGTTATATGATATATTGCAAGGGTATTAGACCAGAGAATATTTTGACACTGACCTATACCGTGGCTGCCACAAGAGATATGGCAGACAGATTCCAGAAAATTTTCAGCGAGGATTTGTCTGATCGACTAGAGTTTAGAACCATTAATGGAATATGCGCCAAGATTATTGCTTTTTATGGCAAAATGATTGGAAAGACCTCTTTTCAACTATGCAGTGATGAGAAGGATACAGGGCAGATTCTCACAAACACCTATATTCAGGTTGTGGGGGAATATCCTACAGAGAGTGATATAAAGGGCATTCGAACTCTAATCACATATTGTAAAAATATGTATTTTAGACCAGAAGAGATTGAGGAGCTTGGTAGGGAAGCGGAAATAGACCTCCTCAGGATTTACGAAATCTATAATAACGAGCTAAAAAAGCGAAGTCTTATGGATTATGACGACCAAATGCTCTATGCTTATCGAATTCTAAAGGGGTCACCTGTTGTTTTGGACCACTATCGTAAGAAATATCAATACATATGTGTTGATGAGGCTCAGGACACATCTAAAATCCAGCATATGATTATTTCTCTATTGGCAGGAGAAAATGGCAATCTTTTTATGGTAGGTGACGAGGACCAGAGTATATATGGTTTTAGAGCAGCATATCCAGAGGCATTATTGAATTTCGAGAAGGACCACATCAATGCCAAGGTTCTTATAATGGATAAGAATTATCGTTCCAACGCCAAAATCGTGGAGGCTGCAGATATTTTCATTCAACACAATAAGGACCGACATAAAAAACACATATGTGCTACAAAGGAATCACAAAGTGATGTTAATATTGTAAAGCTTGAGAGGAACAAACAATATCAACATTTGCTGAAGGTGGCTGATGAGCTTAAAACTAAAACAGCCATCTTATATAGAGATAACGAGAGCGTTTTGCCACTGGTTGACCTATTAGATAGGAACAAAGTGCCATATAACATCAGAAGTGCAGATATGACATTTTTTACAAATAGGGTAGTCATGGATATTATCAATACCCTTCGTTTTGCATTTGTACCAATGGATGCGGATCTTTTTATGAAAATATATTTTAAGTTCCAGACCTACCTTGCAAAAAAGGATGCCGTTGCTATGTGTGAGATAGCAGAGAAAAATCATTCTGGTATTTTAGATGCAGCAGAGTATGTAGATATAAATGGTCATGTACTTGGTAACTGTCGCAGCCTGCGCACCCATTTCAAAAATATGGCAAGTGAGACCCCATCAAAGGCTATTATCCGCATTGAAAACTTTATGGGATATGGGGATTACCTTAACAAAAACAATATTGATACAAACAAAATCTACATTCTGAAGATGCTGGCAAAAAATGAAAAAGACATCCCATCATTTATTAATAGATTGAATGAGCTTAGGCTGATTCTAATGGAAAAGGAATACGATAAAAATGCAAAGCTAATTCTTTCTACTATCCATTCCAGCAAGGGTTTGGAGTATGATTCAGTTATTTTGATGGATGTATTAAATGGAGTCTTTCCTAATAAAGTAGTTAGAAACATGGCTAAAGCATCTCCTCAGGATAAAAAGGATTTCGAGGAAGAACGCAGAATATTTTATGTAGGAATGACTAGGGCAAAAGAGAATTTAACAATTCTTCAATATAAGGATAGGACCTCAACCTTTATAAAAGAGCTTAGTCCATATGAAGAAAAGCAGGAGCCAGCGCATGAGGTAAAATCATATTTTAAGGCACCAGCTAGTTCCTATTACAAAAGAATGATGTCAAAGGAGACTACTCAATGAGTATTTTAAACGTAGAACATTTATCACATGGTTTTGGAGATAGAGCCATTTTCGAGGATGTTTCATTTAGATTATTAAAAGGTGAACATATTGGACTTGTTGGAGCAAATGGTGAAGGTAAGTCTACATTCATGAACATTATCACTGGCAAGCTCCAGCCAGATGAAGGAAAAATTGAATGGTCAAAGAAGGTTCGAGTTGGATACTTGGATCAGCATACAGTTTTGGAAAAAGGTATGACAATAGGCGATGTTCTTCGCTCAGCATTCGATTTCCTTTATGAAATGGAACAGGAAATGAATGATATATATGCCAGCCTAGGAGATGTGACTGACGATGATGAGATGAATAAGAAAATGGAAGAGGCAGGAACAATTGCTGACCTGCTTACCATGCATGATTTCTATATGATTGATGCGAAGGTTGAAGAGGTTGCTAGAGCCCTAGGACTCCTTGAATTAGGACTTGATAAGGATGTTACAGAGCTTTCAGGTGGACAGCGTACCAAGGTTTTAATGGCAAAGCTTTTACTTGAAAAGCCAGATATCCTTCTTTTGGACGAGCCTACAAACTATTTGGATGTGGAGCATATTGAGTGGTTAAAGCGTTATTTAAATGATTACGAGAATGCGTTTATCTTAATTTCTCATGACGTGCCATTTTTGAATTCAGTTATTAATCTTATTTACCACATGGATAATAAACAGCTAAATCGTTATGTGGGAGACTATGACAAATTCCAAGAAGTATACGAAATGAAAAAGAGTCAGCTTCAGGCTGCTTATAACAGACAGCAGAAGGAAATCGCTGAATTAAAGGATTTCGTTGCTAGAAATAAAGCTAATGTGGCCACTAGAAACATGGCTATGTCACGTCAGAAAAAGCTGGATAAAATGGATATGATTGAGCTTGCCCAGGAAAAGCCAAAGCCAGAGTTTTATTTCAAAGAGGCTAGAACTCCTAGCCGAGTTATATTCTCCACAAAGGATTTGATTATTGGCTATGATAAAAATGAACCATTATCAAAGCCTTTGAATTTGGAAATGCAGAGAAAACAAAAGATAGTTCTCACTGGTGCTAACGGTATCGGAAAAACCACACTATTAAAAAGTATTTTAGGACTCATCCCACCTCTTTCCGGAACAGTATACCAGGGAGAGTTTTTGGAAATCGGCTATTTTGAGCAGGAGATGGACCAGCATATTTCCACAACATGTATTGAAGAAATCTGGAATGAGTTCCCATCATATAATCAAAACGAAGTAAGAGCCGCATTGGCAAAATGTGGACTTACAACAAAGCACATTGAGAGCTTATGTAGGGTACTTTCAGGTGGAGAGCAGGCCAAGGTGCGTCTCTGCAAATTGTTAAATCGTGAGACAAATCTTTTACTTTTAGATGAGCCAACTAACCATTTGGATGTGGACGCAAAGGATGAGTTAAAGCGTGCCCTCAAGGAATATAATGGTAGCATTCTTATGGTTTGCCATGAACCAGAGTTTTATGAAGGCTTGGCAACTGATGTATGGGATTGCAGTCAGTGGACAACTAAAACAATATAAAATAAATAAGGAAGGCCTATATGCGGCCTTCCTTAAAGTTTGTCATCATTTCATTTGTAAGACTATATTCTAGTGGTTGTAATACCATATCTTCTCTATTTACCCATTCGGCAAATTTTAATTCCGAAGAATCCATTTTAATGGTGTCGTCACCATCTACTTCGCAGTAATATCCTAAAAGAATATCGCTGGCAATTCCCCAAGGTTGGGATTTATAGTAACGAATATTTTTAACCTTTATGCCGGCTTCCTCCATAACTTCACGCTGAACTGTTTCTTCCATAGTTTCGCCTATTTCAGTAAAGCCAGCAATCAAAGCGTAATGAGCAAATCCAGTTCTATATTTGGTTAATAGGATTTTATCCCCATTAATAACGCCAACAATTACAGCAGGGTTAATTCGTGGGTAGATAATGTTGCCACAATGTGGACAAACCATTGCTCTTTCCTTGTCAGAGTGGATATTTTCATGACCACACTTTCCACAATACTTTGTAGCTTCATACCATTCGGCCAACTGCAAAGCAGTGAAAGCAGCAAACACATAGTGTTGAGGTGAAAGATACCAACTTCTTAACTGCTTCATATTATAGAGCTGAAAGCGGTCTTCCTTGAGCTGGTAGTCGGTTACATAAAAGAAATCTTCATCATCTATTGAAAACATGTAAATAGGAGTAGAGGTTTCTTTAAAATCCTTTAGCGTTGGATATGCAAGATTCTTTGTATCCTCATTTAAATCCAACAGGAGCTGACCCTGCTCATGTACTATGATTAAACTATTCTCTGATGCAACTGCCTCAGGCTTGTAGCTATTTGAAAGCTTCTTAGGAAAAATATCTTGAATCATAACATTCCTCTATTAAACTGGCTTAAGTTCAATAATATTATCTTGGATAGGTTTTATCTTGTTTTTATTTAAAAAGTCTATAAATCCAGAAACACTCTTAGGTTGCATAACATGCACAGGATTGTGAGCATCGCAACCGATTACAAATTTAGCTCCCATTGATGCTGCTAGTGAATAGAATCTGTCACTAGGGTAATTTCTGTCAGTCATGAAGCCTAACATGTTTACCTCAAGAGGAATATCTAAATCTATAGATGTCTGTATAATCTCCTTCATGTGCTTTTGGAACACTTCATCTGGGCCAACATAATTAATTAAATCAGGGTGGGCCAAATAGCTAAACTTGCCGGTCTTCATTCCTTCGACTGTAAATTCTACATATTCAGCAAGGGACGACTCCTGAGTAGTCATAGCACCAGCGTAAAATCCATCAATTTCGTTTGGGATAAAATGCTGACCTTGAATAATATAATCAAGTGGATATTGACGGATGTGCTCTAGCATTTTGTCAAAGAATTTACGAGTGTATTCTACCTCGTAGCCAATCAAAATCTGGATGTCAGATTTGTATTCGTCACGAAGCTTAACAAGAGTGTCAGTATAGGACTCAGCCTCTTCCATTCTCATACGAATATGAGACTCATAATCAGTGGGATAAGGCTGGGGAACATGATCGGAAAATCCGAGAATCTTAAAACCATTTTGAATGGCATTTTCAATATATTCACGCTCCGTTCCAAATGCATGATTGCAACGGGCTGTGTGTGTATGATAATTTGCTAACATATTTAATACCTCTAACGTTAGGGAGTATATCATAAAAATTTGTATTTTGCATTTATTCTTGCTATTATGTAGGGCAATACACATTTTTGTCACAAAATTGTTTTAGAATGCAGAAAGTTTTTGGCTTAGAGAAGAGGTTTATTTAGAAATATGTATAAGAGAGTATTAAGAAGTGCTGGTGTCTATGTTTTGCTAGTTGCAATGCTTGTTCCTTGCAAAGTAATTAATGCAGAAGAAGCTACTTATAATGTAGAGACAAATGTGGACACTGTTGTAGAAGTAAGTACTGAAGCTCAGGCGGTAGTTCCAACTGAGGAAGAATTGCAGGCTGCAGTTACAGCCGTAACAAATGAGCAGGCTACAAGACAGCTGGTTTTCATCGGAGATTCCAGAACAGTAGGAATGAACAATGCAGTTGGTAATGACGGTAATCTTTGGTCCGCAAAGGTTGGCATGGGATATTCATGGATGAAAAATACTGGTGTTCCAGCAGTTGAGTCAAATATTAATGCTAATTCGGATGTTGTAATTTTAATGGGTGTTAATGATGTAAGATCAACATCCTATACAAGTAAATATATTTCCTATTTGAACGAAAAGGCTGCCACATGGAAGTCCCTAGGTGCAAACGTTTACTATGTATCCGTTAATCCTATGGTATTTGAAACATCATCATATCCAGGTATTAGTAATTCAATCATTGAGGCGTGGAATACAGCTATGATTCAGGGACTTAGTGAGGACATTACTTATATTGATACCTATTCGCAGGTTTTAGGACAGCTTTCATCTAGAGATGGTATCCACTACAGCAACAGTAGCTACAGGACAATTTATGCTTTGGTCCAACAGGAGATTATCCAGGACAAGGTTGCCAAGGAATACAATTATGCCATTTAAAGGTTAGTGTATTAAGGCTTGAGACATTGGTCTCAAGCCTATTTTATTGCCCATTATTTACCTTTCACATAGAAATAATTACCTCTTGTCCCAAAGTGTTGAGTTTAAAATCATGTTATGTAAAATAAAATCATAAGGAGGCGCCGATAGTTATGAGAATAAACATTGACGTAGATCCTTCACTAGAACAAGATATGATAACCATTCACTGTAAAGAGATAACAGATGAAATATTAGAGCTGCAGCGGCTGTTATCAAGTCAGTCAGGTGGTGGTCAAAAAATATCAGCATTTATGGATGATACAGAATACTATCTGGATTTGAAAAGCATTATTTTCATGGAAGCTGATGGCAATTACATATCAATTCATACGGGGAAGGATATTTATAGGACAAGGCAAAAATTATATGAATTGGAAGAAATGCTTCCAAGAGAATTTATTAGGGTTTCGAAATCTACAATAGTTAATACCACAATGATATCTTCAATCAAGAAGAATATCACAGGAGCAAGCGAGGTTGCTTTCAAAAATAGTGTTAAGAAAGCATACGCATCAAGAAATTATATAAAAGCATTATTAGAAATTATGGAAGAAAAGAGGTTAAAAAGATGAAAGAAAGAAGAGATAAAAGTATTTTATGGGGTTTAGCAGTTATAGCATTTGGTGTGTTTATCCTTTTAGATAACATGGGAATGTGGCCAGAGCTACCATTAATGAAAATCGCAGTTTTAATTGTTGTTGGTATCGTATTTTTCGGATGCCTCAGAAAAGCAGATTTTCTAGGAATGTCATTTAATGCAGGTGTTGCTGCATGTTTATTCTCTAAAGAAATAGGAATTGGAAATGTATCTGTTCCAATTATTTTGCTGGTAGCAGTTCTCATTGGTGTAGGCTTATCATTAATATTTGGCAAAAGCCATTTTTCTAACTTTACTCATATTGATGTTAGTGATAGAAATGTATCTTCATATTCCCAGGGTGAGGGAGAGTTTGATGTGGACAACAACCTTGGAGCAAAGACAGAGTATATTCAGGTGAAGAATATTCGCCGCGGAAAAATCGATAATGCTCTTGGAAAAATGACAGTTTATATGAATGGCTCTACAATTGATCCAGCTGGTGCATTTATTGATATGGATAATGGTCTTGGAAAACTAATAGCATTTATCCCAAAGGAATTTAGAGTAACATTTGTTACAGATAATGGGCTTGGTAAGGTAAACATCCATGGTGACTGCTCACATGATGAAACACTTCCACTTGTAACTGTAAAATTGGACAACGGACTAGGGGATGTGGACATTTATTTTGAATAATAAAGCCGTTTTTGACTGGCTACTGAGAAGTATTCTCAGTAGCCTATTTTTTTGCAAAAATATACATGAAATTTTGTAGTTTCGTGGTATTATAGTATGGCGTTAATAATAGACCTATTGTTTGTAGGGTAAATACCGCTGGCACGGTTATCCTACATGTTATTTTTAGTTAGAGGAGTTATAGTTATGCTTGAAATCAAAAACCTTACTTACAGGGTTGATGATGAAGGTGATTCTACAAAAGAAATCATCGACGGACTTAACCTTACAGTAGAGGATGGCAAATTCGTTGTCATCACAGGACCAAACGGTGGCGGCAAGTCTACACTTGCCAAACTTATCATGGGTGTAAATCAGTTAACATCCGGTCAGATTATCCTTGATGGTGTGGATATCTCAGAGAAAAATATCACTGAGCGTGCAAAAATGGGTGTTAGCTTTGCTTTCCAGGCACCAGTTCATTTCAAGGGAATCAGAGTAATCGATTTACTCAGACTTGCAGCAGGAGAAAATATTTCTGTTGCAGCAGCCTGCGAATATCTTTCAAAGGTTGGACTTTGCGCAAAGGATTATGTTGAGCGCGAAGTTAACAGCTCACTTTCAGGTGGTGAGCTTAAGAGAATTGAGATAGCTACAGTTCTTGCTAGAGGAACAAAGCTTTCAATTTTCGATGAGCCAGAGGCTGGTATCGATCTTTGGAGTTTCCAGAACCTTATCAAGGTTTTTGAAAACATGAGAAAGACTGTTAATGGCACTATTATTGTCATCTCTCACCAGGAGCGTATTCTTAACATTGCCGATGAAATCGTTGTAATCGAAAATGGTAAGGTTAAGAAGAAGGGACCAAAGGATGAAATCCTTCCTGAGCTTCTTGGAACATCTGCAGCAGCAAGCATTGCTTGTGAGAAGTTAGGGGGTGATCAGTAATGGCTCTTGATGCAATTCAGAAGAATATTTTACATGAGGTTGCTGATTTAGATAGCATTCCTCAGGGTGCATATAACATCCGCGCAAATGGTACAAGTGCAGGACGTAATACTACAGCAAATATCGATATTGTTTCGAAAGAGGACAAACCAGGTATCGATATTATTGTTAAGCCAGGTACAAAGGGCGAGAGTGTTCATATTCCAGTAGTTCTCTCAGAAAGCGGACTTAAGGATATGGTATACAATGATTTCTATATCGGTGAGGATGCTGATGTAACTATCGTTGCTGGTTGTGGTATTCACAACTGTGGAGATCAGGATTCTCAGCATGATGGTATCCACACATTCCATGTTGGCAAAAATGCCAGAATCAAATACGTAGAAAAGCACTATGGTGAAGGTGATGGAAAGGGTGCTCGAATCCTTAATCCAGTTACTAATGTTTACCAGGAAGAAGGCAGCTACGTTGAGATGGAAATGGTTCAGATCAAGGGTGTTGACTCTACAGTTCGTACAAACCTTGCTGAATTAAAGGAAGGCGCTACACTTCTTATTCATGAGGCTCTTATGACTCATGGTGATCAGAAGGCAACTTCGGATTACAAGGTTATTCTTGATGGAGAGGGCTCTAGTGCAGACGTTGTATCTCGTTCGGTAGCTAAGGATGATTCAGAGCAGATTTTTGAGGTTGCCATTGAAGGAAATACAGCATGTAATGGTCATGCAGCATGTGATGCCATTATCATGGGAAATGCCCATGTAGTTGCTATTCCAAAGCTTGATGCTAAAAATGTGGATGCAGCTCTTATCCATGAGGCAGCTATCGGTAAAATCGCTGGAGACCAGCTCATTAAGCTTATGTCACTAGGTCTTACAGAAGAAGAGGCAGAGGAGCAAATTGTAGCTGGATTCCTTAGATAATTTTCTAAGGCTGATAGATAGTGTGTTACATGGTTTTACCTAGACATATTTTATAATTTGTTTCTTAGTGAATAATCTGAGAAAAAATTTTTTAAAGTTTGTGTATTTTGGTTTAGTCACTTTTGTGAGTGCTATTATGGTCTTACGCACCCCATGGAGGTAATGATATGGCAATAGCACCTATTAGTGGTTTAAGTTCATACACACCAACAGCAAGTATTCAGCCTATGAATTACGCAGTGGATAACGAATCTGACTTTTCCGCAGTTTATAATAACGAGTCGGTAAAGAGTGGTTCGTCTGTTACAGGCGCCAAACCAGTCCAGTATCCTAATGCTAGGGTTGAAGAAGCAAAGGAGTCTACTCTTATTGATCCTACAAAGATGCTTGAGGAGAAAAAGAGAGCAGCCAGTGCATTTAACGAAATCGCTCAAAACTATGCTACAACCTTTACAGGCTATGCAAGTTCTGGTATTGGAAATTCATATGGCATGGCAGGAAGCAGATTTGATGCATTTGCTTAATCAAATGAAATATTGATTTTTAGGACCGCATGAGCGGTCCTTTTTTGATGGAATAATTATTGTTTAGAGAATATACACACATATTAAACAATTTGTACTAAATGATTTGATATATTTATCCTGTTTAAGTAGACAATTTAGCTAGGTATTCGTTAGGCTTTTTAAGGAAATGCCACACTGTTGGCGGAGGTTTTTATGAGAATAAAAAAGTTATCTATCAGAATTACTTTATTTATTGTTTTGGCTACAACAATTGGTATTCTCATTCTTAGTTTATTGTCATCATATAATATGCTTAAAATTATGGAGGACGACGCTAAGAATGAACTGGAGTCTGTAGTTAATCAAATCACGATTCGTTTGAATTTATATATGGAAAAAGAGTATGTTTATTTGGACGGATTTATGGAAGCTAAGGAGATGGTTGATTTAGTAGAGGATTCCACCAATCCAGATACAGTAGGCATGGCTCAGGTTCATACAGAAAAGTTCATGGATGCTATACCTAATTGTAAAAGCTTGCTTTTCGCAGGATATGAAGGAGCAGTAATTACTCATAATCTGCCAGAGATGATAGGCTACAGAAATAGTGAGGAAATAGAAAAAAAGATTCGGACGCTATACTACAATGATACGGCAACACCTGTATATAGCAGTGTTACAGCAGTGTCACCGGCTACTAATGAGGTAAGTCTAGTATTTTCTAAAAGTGTATATAAGTCAAACGGAACACCATCAGGATACTGCGCTGAGGAAATAGATATAGCAGAGTTTTACAAACTTTTGACGGAAGGAATTAATGTAACATCTAATCAGGATATTATTCTGACAGGACTTAAAAACCCTACAGTATATTTCTCAACAAATCAGGATGAGATAGCACAAAGCCCAGAGAATGAAGCGGTTTTGTCTGCTATGAACCTAATCACTTCAGAGGGAAAGGAATCTGGAAATATAAGCTATAAACAATCTGGCTCAGGTAAAGAAATGTATGGATATTATATGTATCTGCCAGAGAGAGATTGGCTCTTATTTGTAGGAGCAGACATAGAGCAATTATATGACCAGGCGCAGCATGCATCTTTTCAGTTCTTGGAAATAGGTGCAGTGGTAATTGTGGTTATTGCAATTGTATTAGCCTTTATTATTGGATATCTAATCAGACCAATTACAAAGATTCAAGAAGCCCTGACAAAGGTTGCTGCCCTTGATTTGTCAGAGAATAAAACAATTGATTCCTTTGAAAAACGCGCCGATGAAATAGGAAAATTAGCTAAAGATACAAGGAGTGTAATTTACAATCTAAAGGGGGCAATGGGCGTATTCAAGGAATATAGCAACATGCTTGATGAAAATTCAGGAAATCTGGACAAGGCATCTAAACAGCTTACAGCAATTACCAGTGAAAATAAGGATATTGCTGATGGCTTATCATTAAAGATAAATGAGACAAATGGAGCCATCGAGACAATTCATGCGGAAATAGAGAATATCGTTTCCTTGGTGGATGAGGTTTCAGAAAAGGTCCAGGTTGGACAGGATGATTCGGAGAAATTAATCCAATCTGCAGAGGAAATTAATGGAAAGATTAATACAGAAATAGAAAGCAACATGGCTACACTGCAGGAGACAATGGCAAATATGCAGGAAGCCCTTGAAAGCTTAAATGCCGTTGAGCAAATTAACGCTTTGGCTGAGGACATTATGTCGATTACATCTCAGACAAACCTGCTTTCTTTAAATGCTTCTATTGAGGCCGCTCGTGCTGGTGAAGCAGGACGAGGCTTCGCTGTAGTTGCAGGAGAAATTGGACAATTAGCTGACCAATCAAAGGAAACTGCCATGAATATTACTGAGATTGTAGCAGCAAGCAACAAATCTGTAGCGGATGTACGTAATCAGGTTACTAAACTAATCGACTTTATCAAGAATGATGTAATCGCCAGCTTTGAAGTATTCTCTGCTCAAAGTCAGCACTATGATGAAGGCATCACTGAAATCAAGCAAGCAGTTGCCGATATCGGTACCGTAATGGATAACCTATCGAAATCAGTAGATGAAATTGCAAACCAGATTTCTTCTGTAAATGATGCTTCTCTTGAAAATACTGATGGCGTTTCAAGTATCCTTGGCATGAATTCAGAGACAAACGATATTTCGGATAATATTGAATTGTTAGCAAAGAATAATAGAGACAATGCAAATGACCTGAGAGCAGCCATAAATCAGTTTAATGTTGATTAGTGTTTCTTTAGAAAAACTTTGTATAATAGTTGCTTCAAGCTTATAATGTAATGAGTGATTCATTGATTAGATGGGAGGTAACTATGAGCAAAGTATTAATATTTATGGCAGAGGGACATGAGGAAATCGAGGCCCTTACAGTTGTAGATTTACTTAGAAGAGCTGGAATCGAAATTGATATGGTTTCTATTACAGGCAACAAAAGAGTTCCAGGAAGCCACGGGATTACTACCGTTTGTGACAAACTTATTGAGACTGTAAATTTTGACACAGCAGATATGCTTGTTCTTCCAGGTGGAATGCCAGGCACACTCAACTTAGAGCTTTGCGAGTTGCTTATGGATCAGGTACATGGCTTTAATACTTCAAAGAAGGGGCTAGCTGCAATATGCGCAGCACCTACTGTTTTTGGTAAAGCAGGAATACTTGAAGGCAAAAAGGCAACATGCTATCCAGGAATGGAGAAGGATTTGCTTGGAGCCAATGTATCAACAGATGCTGTGTGCCACGACGGCCACATTATTACTAGCCGTGGTATGGGTACAGCAATTCCATTTGCCCTTGAAATTATAAAGACCTTTAAGGGTGAAGCAGTAGCCCAGCAGATGGCAAAGGCTATTGTATACAAATAGAAAGAGGATTTATACAACTATGGAGAGAATAAAGAGTTTTACAATTGACCATGATGTCCTTGTACCTGGATTTTATATATCTAGAGTAGACGATGGGGATATTATTACATATGATTTGCGCACGAGAAAGCCAAACGCTGGAGATTACATGGACAATTCAACCATGCATTCAGTAGAGCACATGATAGCTACATACATTCGCAATTCCGAGATTGCAGATCACGTTATATATTTTGGCCCTATGGGATGCCAGACTGGATTCTATCTTGTGGTAAAGGCTGAAGAGCCAAAGAGAGTATTTGAAATTACAAAGAAAGTATTCAAGCAGACAGTAGACCATCAGGGTGATGTATTTGGGAAATCAGCTGTTGAATGTGGACACTATGAGAATCTTAGTATTGAAGCAGCTAAGAAAGAAGCAGCTTATTATCTTGATGTACTTGAACATTTCGACAATATGGAGTTTTCATATCCAACAAAATAACAGAAAATAAAGGAGTTGAATAGATGAAATTAGGTATTATAGGCGCAATGCAGATTGAAATCGAAAATCTCAAACCTTCAATCAAAGGGGCGAAAATCGAGACAATCAGCGGAGTAGAATTCACAACCGGAACAATTGATGATATAGAAGTAGTTGCAGCAGTCAGTGGTATCGGCAAAGTATTTGCTGCAGTATGCACAGAAATCATGGTTCTACACTTTGGAGTAGACCACGTAATCAACATTGGAGTTGCCGGCTCACTTGTACGTGACCTCAAGGTCCTCGACGTAGCAGTAGCAGAGTCAGCTGTTCAGCACGACATGAACACTACAGCCCTCGGCGACCCAGCAGGTCTTATCTCAGGCATCAACGTAGTCAATTTCGAAGCCGACAAGGAACTCAGCAAACTAGTCACAGAAGTCCTAGATGCTAGAAACATACCATACGAAACAGGTGTCATCGCATCAGGCGACCTCTTCGTAGACACAGACAGACAGCGTACAACCATCCATAAAAAATTCGACGCAATCGCAGCCGACATGGAAGGCGGCAGCATCGCCCACGTATGCTACATCAACAACGTACCATTCACACTCATCCGCTCCATCTCCGATGCGGACGGCAGTGCTATGGACTACAACACCTTTGCAGGCAAGGCAGCGCAGCAATCCATCGCCATCGTCCTTGACCTCATCGCAAAGCTTAAGTAGGCTAAGGCCCACCACCCTTGTAAGTGTTGGCTGCCAGGCCCATGCCCACCGGTCCCGCCCACCCTGGGTGCTGTGTGCAATTTTGCGAATATTATAGTTTTCCAATATGCAAAAAGGGAGCATCTCGCATGTGTCTTTCTATGGATGAACTATTTTGAAAAATGTATTTTTGTTGGGCGGACATATTAGTAAATTCTAATTGATACAACTCAGGGCTCAAGGGGAAATTGGGCTCATAATACGTTCACCAAGAAAAATTAAAAAGCTGGATTATCATATATTGGCACCGTGCTTTATACGACATCGTGTCGCGTGTCGCACTTGCGCCGCCGTCCTAGCGGCGCATGCCAATATATTGATAATCCAGCTTTTATTTTTCTAGGTTCAC